>Ga0209281_1001762_pt1 | contig 11052 bp, 14 predicted proteins | sample MedtruBG_FD_187514 | JGI IMG/M metagenome (GOLD analysis project Ga0209281, IMG submission 187514) | Root nodule microbial communities of legume samples collected from California, USA - Medicago truncatula BG (SPAdes) (version 2) | ecosystem: Host-associated > Plants > Roots > Nodule | place... | reverse complement strand
GTAAGAGTGGTCGTCAACTGAACCGTAACAGCAGCCATCGCCAGGCTATGTTCCGCAACATGGCAGGTTCACTGGTTCGTCATGAGATCATCAAGACGACCCTGCCTAAAGCGAAAGAGCTGCGTCGTGTAGTTGAGCCACTGATTACTCTTGCCAAGACTGACAGCGTTGCAAATCGTCGTCTGGCATTCGCCCGCACTCGTGATAACGAGATCGTGGCAAAACTGTTTAACGAACTGGGCCCGCGTTTCGCGAGCCGTGCCGGTGGTTACACTCGTATTCTGAAGTGTGGCTTCCGTGCAGGCGACAACGCTCCGATGGCTTACATCGAGCTGGTTGATCGTTCTGAATCTAAAGCAGAAGCTACTGCAGAGTAATCTGTAGTAACGTAAAAAGACCCGCTTCGGCGGGTTTTTTTATATCTTGAAGATCTCCGCCTCTCTCTCTAGTCGCCGTAATATTCTTCTCTCATTTTCAATTGGTTAAGTGGTATCGCTTGTTTATTCTGGCAAGTTAAATCGCAATAATTGTCTCGCAGGATTCTGTGACCTGTACAGTTATCTGGCTCAAACTTAACAAATGCACTTAGATATGATGATTTTGAGGCTTTTGGCGGTGACTGAGATAAGCACCATTAGACCCCATATTGCTGCGCTTTCTTGTATGATGACGATTAGGGCTGTTGAAAAATTAATGAGGGCAAACTATGTACCGCATCGGTGAACTCGCAAAATTGGCTGATGTTACGCCAGACACTATTCGATATTACGAAAAACAGCAGATGATGGAACACAAAGTTCGCACTGAAGGTGGGTTCCGTCTTTATACCGAAACAGATCTTCAGCGACTCAGGTTTATCCGTTATGGAAGACAGCTTGGTTTTACACTGGATTCTATTCGTGAGTTACTTTCGATCCGCATCGATCCTGCACACCACACTTGTCAGGAATCAAAAAGCATCGTGCAGGCCAGGTTGAATGAAGTCGAGTCACGTATTGAGGAGTTGCAGGTTATGCAGCGTTCATTGCAGCGCCTGAACGACGCATGTTGTGGTAGCGCGCACAGTAGCGTTTATTGCTCCATTCTCGAAACGCTGGAGCAAGGAGCTAGCGGTATACACCATGGTTGTTGATTTCTTAATACTGAGGATCTACACTCACGCCGTTTTTATCCACCATCTGGAGATTTCATGAGCCATTATCAACATAAGAAAGGGCAAATCAGAGATAACGCCATAGAGGCATTACTTCATGATCCTTTATTTAGACAACGAGTCGAAAAGAACAAAAAAGGGAAAGGGAGTTTCTTGCGCAAAGGGAAGCATGCTAAGAAAGGTAACTGGGAGGCCAGCGGTAAGAAAGAGAATCTCTTTTTTACCGCTGGCCTTCTGACTTTACGCGGCCGATTAAATACGGTTGTTCTGTTCTTTTAACAGATCGCGAATTTGAGTCAACAAGACCTCTTCCTTGGAAGGGGCCGGAGGCACCGCTGCCGGTTCTTCTTTCTTGCGATTCAATCTGTTAATAAGCTTAATGGCCATAAAGATTGCAAACGCAACAATGACAAAATCAAATACGTTTTGAATAAACACGCCGTAGTGCATCACTACTGCAGGAATATCGCCTTGCGCATCCCTCAAAGTGACTGCGAACTGTTTGAAATCGATCCCACCAATTAAAAGACCCAACGGCGGCATAATGATGTCGGCAACCAAAGATGAAACAATCTTGCCGAATGCTGCACCAATAATCACACCCACAGCAAGATCTACTACATTCCCACGCATCGCAAATTCGCGAAACTCTTTAACAATACTCATTTTCTTTCTCCTTAAGCCAACAGATAAAGTTAAGTCTAACAAATGATTAGCCAATTTCCATTGAGGATAAATAATCACTACGAAAGTTAATCATTATAAAATAAAAGGTTAATGAAAGAGGTGCTCTTGAAAAGCACCTCTTATCGCTAAAGGAAGAAAGGACTGGGCTGGAATAAACGTTCAACGTCGCTAATGAATTTTTTGTCTGTCAGGAACATAATGACATGATCGCCCTGTTCGATACGAAGATTATCATTAGCGATCATGACGTCATTACCCCGAACGACGGCGCCGATAATTGTGCCAGGCGGCAACTTGATTTCATCGATGGCACGACCCACAACGCGAGACGTAGTTTCATCCCCATGCGCGACCGCTTCTATCGCTTCTGCTACACCACGGCGAAGAGAGGAAACGCCCACAATATCAGCTTTACGCACATGGCTTAACAAAGCCGAAATGGTTGCCTGCTGTGGAGAGATTGCGATATCAATAACACTGCCTTGCACAAGATCGACGTAAGCACGGCGCTGAATGAGCACCATCACTTTTTTAGCGCCCATACGTTTAGCCAGCATCGCAGACATAATGTTCGCTTCATCATCATTGGTGACGGCAATAAAGAGATCAACTTGATCGATATGTTCTTCCGCCAGCAACTCTTGATCCGAAGCATCGCCATAAAAAACGATCGTGTTTTGCAGTTTCTCTGCTAATTCAGCGGCACGTTGTTGATCGCGCTCGATCAATTTTACGCTGTAATCTTTCTCCAGCCGATGGGCAAGACCTGCGCCAATATTACCGCCGCCAACCAACATGATACGTTTGTAAGGTTTTTCCAGACGTTGGAGTTCGCTCATTACGGCGCGAATATGCTGAGATGCTGCAATAAAGAACACCTCATCACCCGCTTCGACGATGGTTGAACCCTGCGGTCGAATCGGTCTGTCATGACGAAATATTGCTACCACGCGAGTATCAATATGCGGCATGTGTTCACGCATAGTAGACAATGCGTTCCCAATCAGAGGCCCGCCATAATAGGCTTTCACAACCGCCAGGCTAACTTTGCCTTCAGCGAAGTTCACAACCTGCAGCGCCCCCGGGTATTCTATTAATCGATAAATACTGTCGATAACCAGCTGTTCCGGAGCGATGAGATGATCGATGGGAACGGCTTCTGAATTGAACAGTTTATCCGCATCACGGACGTAATCTGGAGATCGTATACGCGCAATACGATTCGGGGTATTGAACAGCGAAAAAGCGACCTGACAGGCAATCATGTTCGTTTCATCAGAACTGGTGACCGCAACCAGCATGTCAGCGTCATCCGCACCTGCCTCACGGAGCACGCGAGGATGGGAGCCATGACCCTGAACAACGCGCAGATCGAATTTATCCTGCAGCTCGCGAAGGCGATCTCCATTGACGTCAACGATGGTGATATCGTTATTCTCACCCACGAGGTTTTCGGCCAGCGTTCCGCCGACCTGCCCAGCACCCAGAATGATAATCTTCATAGATTGCGACCCGTTTTAAATATCACTCTTTGATTAGCTTAGCGTAAAAGAAGCCGTCACCGTCTTCTGCTCCAGGGAGGTTTTGTATGCCTGGTTTATCGGGAGTACCGGTAGTCCGCAGAGTGGCATTAGGCGTGCGTTTCAGGAATGCAGCAATCTGTTGGCTATTTTCTTCCGGAAGGACTGAGCAGGTTGCGTAAACCAGCGTACCGCCAGGCTTAAGATGTGGCCAAACGGCGTCAAGAATTTCGCTTTGAAGTTGCGCCAGTTCGTTAATATCACGATCCCGGCGTAACCATTTGATGTCTGGATGTCGGCGAATAACGCCGGTCGCAGAGCAGGGAGCATCAACCAAAATACGATCAAACTGTTCATCCCCGCACCACTGCGCAGGCGTCCGTCCGTCACCCTGTTTGACTTCTGCTTTCATGCCCAGGCGTTTTAAGTTGTCGTACACGCGAGAAAGTCGCTGCTCATCAATATCGACAGCCATGACGCTGGCTTTAGGAGCAACTTCAAGAATATGTGTCGTTTTACCGCCAGGTGCTGCACAGAGATCAAGAATACGATCGCCGTTTTGCGGTTCAAGATACGTCATACAGCCCTGTGCTGAAGCGTCCTGGACTGCCACCCATCCTTGCTCGAAACCTGGCAATGATTGCACCGGAGCTGGAGAGGCAAGGCGTATTGCATCAGGATAGGCATCATGCGTAAAGCCATTCATCTCAGCCGTTTCCAGCAAAGCCAGCCATTCATCGCGAGTGTGATGGTTTCGATTTACGCGCAGCCACATAGGAGGACGTTGATTATTTGCCTCAACTATTGCCTGCCACTGTGATGGGTAAGCTTTCTGCAGGCGCTTCAGTAGCCACTCAGGATGTAGAAAACGCTGATCAGAATCTGCAAACTCCGCCAGCAGCTCTTCCTGTTGACGCTGGAATTGACGTAAGACACCGTTTATCAAGCCCTTTAATTGCGGTCGCTTGATCACAACCGCTCCTTCAACGGTCTCGGCCAATGCCGCATGAGGCGGAATTCGGGTATGAAGCAGCTGGTAGAAACCCACCATTATTAAATAATGGATGGTGCGCTGCTTGCCTGTCATTGGCCTGGACATCAGCTTGCTGATGAGCCATTCCTGTTGTGGGAGCGTGCGTAGGACACCAAAGCACAGCTCCTGGAGCAGGGCTTTATCTTTATCTGAAACTTTTTGTTGAAGCGGTGGCAGGATATTACTCAGAGATTGACCCTGTTCGACCACTTTCTCGATGGCACTTGCTGCCATGCTACGAAGATTTTGTTTTTTCATAACCGCAAAAATAAAAATGCCCGGAAAAAACCGGGCCTTAGATTAAATATAATCAGGCGAGACGCGTGCCTGGGGTAAACCACTCGCGACGTGAATTCAGCAAATCTTGCGCGCTCATGGCTTTTTTACCCGCAGGTTGTAGCGATTCCAGATTGAGAATGCCGTCTGCGGTTGCAACCTGAATACCTTCTCGGGTTGCTTCAATAATAGTGCCTGGCTCCGCTTTAGCTTCTCCACTGATAACGGAAGCTTTCCAGATTTTCACTGGCTGCTCGCCAATGGTCATCCAGCTCATTGGCCAGGGATTAAATGCGCGGATACAACGTTCGAGCTGTGCTGCAGAAAGTGACCAGTCGAGTTGAGCTTCTTCTTTACTGAGCTTCTCAGCGTAGGTCACGAAGGCTTCATCCTGTACTTCTGGCTGCACTTTACCGTCGGCGAGTTGCTGCAACGTTTCGATTAAGCCTTGCGGGCCGAGATCCGCCAGTTTGTCATACAACGTTGCGCTGGTATCTTCTGTCGTGATGGGGCACGCCAGTTTGTAAAGCATGTCACCTGTATCCAGCCCGACATCCATCCGCATGATGGTGACACCCGTTTCGCTATCACCCGCCCACAATGAACGCTGGATAGGTGCCGCGCCGCGCCAGCGAGGAAGCAGAGAACCGTGCACGTTGATACAGCCGAGACGTGGCATATCAAGTACGGCTTTTGGCAAAATCAATCCGTATGCCACGACAACCATGACATCAGCATTAAGATCAGAGACAAGTTGCTGATTTTCTTGAGGACGTAAGGATACTGGCTGAAATACCGGTAAGTTATGTTTTTCAGCGAGGACTTTAACCGGGCCAGGCATCAGTTTTTTGCCACGACCAGCAGGGCGGTCCGGCTGGGTAAACACACCAACAATCTGGTGGCCAGAAGAGAGCAGCGCATCGAGATGACGCGCTGCGAAGTCAGGTGTTCCCGCGAAAATTATGCGTAGCTTTTTAGACACGTTATTCCTTGTATCCGAGGGGGCACGTTATGCGCGTGTGCGCATACGATCCAGTTTCTCGACCTTCTGACGAATACGCTGTTGTTTCAGGGGAGAGAGATAATCGATAAACAGTTTACCGACTAAGTGGTCCATCTCATGCTGAATACAGATTGCGAGTAAATCGTCGGCTTCCAGTTCAAATGACTTACCGTCACGATCCAGCGCACGGATTTTGACCTTCTCGGCACGAGGAACCAGCGCGCGCTGTTCTGGAATAGACAGGCAGCCTTCCTCAATTCCGGTTTCACCGCTCTGCTCGAGCAGTTCTGGATTAATCAATACCAGGCGATCTTCGCGGTTTTCAGATACATCGATAACGATGATGCGTTTATGAATGTCAACCTGCGTTGCCGCGAGACCAATGCCTTCTTCTGCGTACATCGTATCGAACATATCATCAACGATACGCTGAATTTCTGCATTCACTTCTTTTACCGGTTCAGCAACGATGCGAAGACGCTCGTCCGGGATATGTAACACTTGCAAAACTGCCATAAATTTCCAGAGTCGTGTTCAGGAGTTGAAAAGATTATTACCTCTATTCTAGACAAATCCCCTGCTGATTGACAGCATCCCTAACCAATCGCAAAGATTGCTGAGGCTGCTTATGGCAGGGAAAAGGATGACTTCCACAGAGATATGGTTACGTCTGATGCACGTCGGGGATTTATGTGGTGACACGATGCTGGGGGCTGCACAAAATCTGGCCGCTCGCGAAAATATCGACGACACGACGTTGAAGAATGTTGGCCTAACGAGCACGCAGGCCCGCAACTTTTTGTGTGTAAAAGAAGCCGAGCTCGAACGTTCTTTTCACTGGCTAGAACGACCGGGGCATTATCTGGTTCCAGCTGACAGCCCTCTCTATCCGCCACGGTTGCGAAGCCTATCCGACTATCCCGGCGCGTTATTTGTGAATGGCAGTATCGACGTGTTAAGTCACTTTCAACTTGCCGTCGTCGGCAGCCGCTCTCCTTCCTGGTACGGCGAAAGGTGGGGGAACCTATTCTGCGAATATCTGGCGCGAAATGGCGTCACGATTACCAGTGGGTTGGCGTGTGGCATTGATGGTGTTGCTCATCGGGCTGCACTTTCTGGGCAGGGCAAAACTGTCGCGGTGCTGGGTAGCGGCCTGTCCAGTATTTACCCTAAACGGCATGCTCCTCTTGCGGACAAAATTATTGAAGCGGGAGGGGCGGTTATTTCTGAGTTTCCTCTCGCCACCCCACCCTGGCCCGGTAATTTTCCTCGCCGCAATCGCATTATTAGTGGTTTGAGCCACGGAGTATTAGTCATCGAGGCGGCGTTGCGAAGTGGATCGCTAGTGACAGCCAAATGTGCGCTTGAGCAAGGGCGTGAAGTTTTTGCGTTGCCGGGGCCGATAGGCAACCCTGGATGTGAAGGCCCTCATTGGCTGATTAAGCAGGGGGCAACGCCTGTCACAAGTGCCGAGGAAATTCTTGAAAATTTGCGATTTGGATTAAATTGGCTTCCCAAGGAACCAGAAAAGGCACTTTATTCATCAGATCAGGAGGAGGTAGCATTGCCATTTCCTGAGCTCCTGGCTAACGTAGGAGATGAGGTAACACCTGTTGACGTTGTCGCTGAACGTGCCGGCCAATCTGTGCCAGTCACGGTAGCACAGCTACTGGAACTGGAGTTAGCAGGATGGATCGCAGCTGTACCCGGCGGCTATGTCCGATTAAGGAGGGCATGCCATGTTCGACGTACTGATGTATTTGTTTGAGACTTACATCCATAACGAAGCAGAAATGCGCGTGGACCAGGACCGACTGACGCGGGATCTTACCGATGCGGGATTTGAACGGGAAGATATTTACAACGCATTGTTGTGGCTAGAAAAACTGGCTGACTATCAGGAAGGGCTTGTCGAACCCATGCAGCTTGCTTCCGATCCTCTGTCCGTGCGTATTTACACGGCTGAAGAGTGTGAAAGGCTGGATGCCAGCTGCCGGGGATTCGTTTTATTCCTGGAGCAAATTCAGGTGCTAAACCTCGAAACGCGAGAAATGGTGATAGAGCGTGTCATGGCTCTGGATACTGCAGAATTTGAACTGGAAGACCTGAAATGGGTCATTCTGATGGTTCTGTTCAACATCCCTGGTTGTGAAAACGCCTATCAGCAAATGGAAGAATTACTCTTTGAAGTGAATGAAGGTATGCTTCATTAATTCATTACATTGCTCCAAGAGTTGTTATGGCCAAATCAGCACTGTTTACGGTGCGTAATCAAGAGCCCTGCCCACAATGTGGGGCTGAACTTGTCATTCGGTCCGGGAAACACGGTCCGTTTCTCGGTTGTTCACACTATCCGGAATGTGATTATGTCCGTCCCCTGAAAAATCAGGCGGACGGGCATATCGTAAAAATTCTGGAAGGGCAAACGTGCCCAGTATGTGGTGCGAATCTCGCGCTGCGTCAGGGGCGTTTTGGCATGTTTATCGGATGCAGCCATTACCCTGAATGTGAACATACTGAACAGATCGATAAGCCAGATGAAACAGCGATAGCCTGTCCACAGTGTCAACAGGGGCAGTTAGTCCAACGACGTTCCCGTTTCGGTAAAACTTTTCATTCCTGCGATCGCTATCCTGAATGCCAGTTCGTTATCAATTTTAAGCCAGTTGCGGGTATATGCTCTCATTGCGATTATCCGCTCCTTATAGAGAAGAAAACTGCACAAGGCATCAAACGCTTTTGCGCCAGTAAACAATGTGGAAAGCCGGATTCGGCGGATTAAACCTGTGAATAATAATTATCCATTAGGCTCTATCGCACAGGCGGTGGACGTACTAAAAAATGAAGAAGTCATCGCTTATCCCACTGAAGCTGTGTTTGGGGTTGGATGCGATCCTGATAGTGAAACGGCAGTGACTCGTTTACTTAAGCTCAAACAGCGCCCGGTCGAAAAAGGGCTAATTTTGATTGCTGCAAACTTTGAGCAGCTCAAACCCTATATCGATGATTCAATGTTGACAGAGCAGCAGCGCAATACCATTTTTGCCGCCTGGCCTGGTCCGGTCACCTTTGTTTTCCCGGCTCGACCCACCACGCCGAGCTGGTTGACAGGGCGCTTTGACTCACTTGCTGTTCGCGTAACAGACCATCCGTTGGTTATCGAACTGTGCGAGACTTTTGGGAAGCCGCTCGTTTCAACCAGTGCCAACCTCACGGGATTGCCCCCTTGCCGTACATCGCAAGAAGTGCTGACCCAGTTTGGTGACGATTTTCCAGTGGTCGTTGGTGAAACCGGTGGCCGACTGAATCCTTCAGAAATCCGAGATGCGTTGACCGGCGAGCGTTTTCGCCAGGGGTAATATGATGGATAAGTACGCTGTATTTGGTAACCCAATTGCGCACAGTAAATCGCCATTTATTCATCAGCAATTTGCCCAGCAACTGCACATCGACTATTCGTATGATCGTGTCCTGGCGCCTGTTGATGATTTCCTCGCTACGCTCAATACTTTTTTCTGCGAGGGGGCGAGCGGCGCAAATATTACCGTGCCTTTTAAAGAAGAAGCTTTTGAGCGAGCGGATGAGTTGACCGAACGTGCATCGCTTGCGGGTGCGGTGAATACACTTAAACGTTTGGACGATGGACGTCTGCTTGGTGATAACACCGACGGCATCGGTTTATTGAGCGATCTGGAAAGACTCTCTTTCATTAAACCAGGGTCGCGTATTTTGTTGATTGGAGCCGGCGGGGCATCTCGTGGAGTTTTGCTTCCGCTTCTATCGTTGGATTGTGCTGTGATGATTACCAATCGTACATATTCCCGTGCGAAAGACCTGGCAACGCTGTTTGCTCACACGGGGAGTATCAATGCCGTGGCGATGAAGGATTTGGAAGGGCATGAGTTCGACCTTATTATTAACGCCACATCCAGCGGTATTGCCGGTGATGTACCCGCCATTCCAGCCTCTCTCGTGAAATCACACGTTTACTTCTATGACATGTTCTATCAAAAAGGAAGTACGCCTTTCCTGAGTTGGTGCGAAGGGCATGGTGCAAAACATTTGTCGGATGGACTGGGAATGCTGGTGGGCCAGGCCGCGCATGCGGTGCTACTTTGGCATGGCGTATTACCTGCAGTGGAACCTGTTATTGAAAAACTAAAACAGGAATTACTGGCGTGAATCAGGCGATCCACTTTCCCGATAGAGAAACCTGGGATGAAGATAAACAGGCCGTCTGTTTTCCAGTATTGGTAAATGGTGTGCAATTGATCTGCGCGATCAAAAGCGAAGTATTACTCCGTCGTTTTGGTTGCGCTGTGCCGCTTGAAGTGTTCAAAGATAATCGCTGGGATCTGGAAGAAGAAGCCAGCGATTTGATTCGGGATCAGCAGGAAGACGATCAGGGCTGGATTTGGTTTTCCTGAGCCAGGTATTCGTCCTTCCATTTCACGTAATTATTCGCTGAGTATTGTAGGCCTGCGATTTCCGCTTCATTTAAGGGGCGGATTTGTTTTACTGGGCTGCCTAAATAGAGATAGCCGCTTTCCAGGCGTTTGTTTTGTGGTACCAGGCTTCCGGCTCCTATCATTACATCGTCTTCTACTATTACCCCATCTAATAGAATCGATCCCATACCAACCAGCACGCGATTACCGATGGTGCAGCCGTGCAGCATCACTTTATGACCAACAGTGACATCTTCACCAACGATCAGAGGACACCCCGCGGGGTTATGGGTCGACTTGTGAGTGACATGCAGAACGCTGCCATCTTGAATATTGGTGCGTGAGCCAATCATGACATGGTTCACATCGCCCCTGATGGCGACTAACGGCCAGATGCTTACATCATCAGCCATCCTGACATCGCCAACGACGACGCTACTACTATCGATCATCACGCGATCGCCTTTCTGAGGGAACAGATCTTTGTAGGGACGCAATACGGCGGACATATCTACCTCGACTGATTAACACTATATAGAAGACTTTGATCGCATTATCCGGCTGGGGCAAGAGATAAATGCATCAATATTTAAGCAGATCGGGCGGGATTTCAGCGAAAAGAGTGGAAAAGCAGCAGTCAGAAAAAAAGATCCAAAAAAGCCTTGTGCTAAAAGCTGGGATCCCTATAATGCGCCTCCATCGACACGGCGGATGTGAATCACTTCACACAAACAGCCGGTTCGGTTGAAGAGAAAAATCCTGAAATAAAGGATTGACTCTGAAAGAGGAAAGCGTAATATACGCCACCTCGCAACGGTGAGCGAAAGCCGCGTTGCACTGCTCTTTAACAATTTATCAGACAATCTGTGTGGGCACTCAAAGTGACATGGATTCTAAACGTCTTCGGACGCTAAATGAATAACCAAGTCTCT
>Ga0209281_1001757_pt1 | contig 11078 bp, 9 predicted proteins | sample MedtruBG_FD_187514 | JGI IMG/M metagenome (GOLD analysis project Ga0209281, IMG submission 187514) | Root nodule microbial communities of legume samples collected from California, USA - Medicago truncatula BG (SPAdes) (version 2) | ecosystem: Host-associated > Plants > Roots > Nodule | place... | reverse complement strand
ATATAATTGTTGTGTTCTCCGCTCTCTTGAACAATCTCTATATTTGCTCCATCGTAAGTTCCAAAGGTAGGAGTTGCATTAAGCATGAACTTCATGTTACCTGTTCCTGAAGCTTCTTTTCCTGCTGTAGAAATTTGCTTAGATAAATCTGATCCTGGGAACAGCTTTTGTGCATAGGATACTTTGTAGTTATGCACAAAGACAACCTTAATCTTTTTAGATACTTCGGAATCATTGTCTATAAATCTAGCAATTTCATTTATAAACTTAACAATCCCTTTAGCTCTTCTGTATCCTGGAAATGCTTTAGCCCCAAAGATGAATGTTGTTTTTGGTATATCCAAATCAGGGTTTTCTTTAATTCTATAATATAAGTCTAGAATATATAAAGCATTTAATAATTGTCTTTTATATTCATGTAATCTTTTGATTTGAATATCAAAAAATGAATTTGGATCTATGATAATCCCTTCTTCTTGCTTAATATACTCTGCCAATTGTACCTTCTTCTCATGTTTAATTGACATAAGTCTTTCAAGAACTTTATCATCATTTTTATATTTCTCGAGTCCTTTAAGCAATTCTAAATTTTTAACCCAATCTTCATTTCCTAATAAACTTGTTATAAGCTCTGATAATTCAGCATTACAAAGTCTAAGCCACCTTCTTGGTGTAATTCCATTAGTTTTATTTTGAAATTTGTTAGGATATAAGTGATACCAATGTTTTAATTCAGTTTTCTTTAAAATTTCTGTATGAAGAGCAGCAACTCCATTTACAGCTCTTCCTACATATATAGCTAAATTGGCCATTCTCATTTGATCATTTGCAATAATTTTAAAGTTCCAAATTGCACCTTCATCATAACTTCTTTGTCTTAATTCATTCACTAAAGCTTCATCAACTTTATATGCTATTTGCAGTATTCTTGGGAATAATCTATCTATTAATCTAATATCCCATTTTTCTAGAGCTTCTGCCAATATAGTATGATTTGTATAACCAAAGAATTCTTTTGCTATTGATAATGCATTTGAAAATTCAACGTGTTCCTCATCAATTAATATTCTTATAAATTCAAGAATTGATATTGTTGGGTGGGTGTCATTTAATTGCGCCACATTATACTTTGCAAATTCTGAAAAGTCACTTCCAAATTTCGCTTTATGCTTCTTTATGATATCTTTCATCGATGCACTAGAGAAGAAATATTGTTGTCTAAGTCTTAATATTTTTCCTGCTTCTGCCGTATCGTTTGGATATAATACTCTTGATATATCTTCTGCCTTATTTCTTGCAGATACTGCTTCAATATATTGTTGGTTATTAAACAAATTAAAATCAAATTCCCTTAAAGCTTCACATTGCCATAATCTTAATGTGTTAATATTTTTAGTGCCGTACCCTATTATTGGCACATCATAAGGAACTGCTTTTACTGTCATATCAGAATAATTTATTATTTGGATGTCATTGTCTTTTCTAATACTCCATGCTTCTCCATATTTAAGCCATGTATCTTCACACTCAGTTTGGAATCCATTTTCTATATTTTGCTTAAATAAACCATTACTATATCTTATCCCATATCCAACTAGAGGCATATCTAAAGTTGCAGCTGATTCTACAAAACATGCTGCAAGTCTTCCAAGGCCTCCATTTCCAAGCCCTGCATCCTCTTCTATTTCTTCAATTCTATTTAAATCTATATTCAATTCTTTTAAAACATCCTTAATTTCATCATATACCCCTAAATTCATCAAATTGTTACCCAGGGCTCTTCCCATTAGATATTCTGCTGATAAATAGTAAGCCATTCTCCCCTTACTATAAGTTTCAGTAGTTATATTCCAATTATCAATTATCTCCTCCAAAACTGTTAACGAAACTGCATTAAAAATTTCATAATCTTTAGCATCCCTCAGTTTTACCCCGTGTTTAACTTTTAAGTATCTTTCAATACCCTCTTTTATTTTCTGTTTTTCCATGACTACTCACACCTTCCATAAATTCTAGTTAATCTACATATCTTATTTGCCAACTCATCAGTAAAAACATCATCTTTAGCTCTCCAACACCAGTTATTCCCTATTGTTGAAGGCAGATTAGTTCTTGCTTCATTTCCAAGATTTAAAAAATCCTGCATCAGCCCAATGGAAGTATTCGCCACACTACTCCATATTCCCCTTATAAATCCCCAGTTATACCCTTCTTCTTTTGTTAATTTTAAATACTCAATTGCATTTTCAACTTCGTATCTTTCTCCTGTTTTTTCAACCCAACCTCTAATTGTGTCATTATCATGAGTTCCTGTATAAGCCACACAATTTTTTTCATAATTATGAGGTAAATAAAAATTTTGGCTGCCGCCAGAAAATGCAAACTGCAGTACTTTCATCCCCGGATAGCCTGTACTCTTCCTAAACTTCACAGTTTCTTCAGTCAATATACCTAAATCTTCAGCAATAATATTTACATCTCCAAGCTCTCTCTTTATTGCATCAAATAATTTCATTTCAGGACCTTTTACCCATTTTCCATTTTCAGCTGTTTTTTCTCCATAAGGTATAGACCAATATGATTCAAAACCTCTGAAGTGATCTATTCTTATCACATCATAAAGCTTTAAACTCTGCTTAATTCTACTTATCCACCACTCATAACCTGTCTTCTCAAGATAATCCCAATTATAAATAGGATTTCCCCAAAGCTGCCCAGTTGCTGAAAATGCATCCGGCGGGCATCCAGCTATTTTATATGGCTTTAATGTTTTATCATCTACTAAAAATACTTTTGGATTGCTCCATAAATCAGCACTATCTTCAGCTACATATATTGGTATGTCTCCGATAAATTTTATTCCAAGACCATTAACATACTTCTTTAAGCTATTCCATTGCTTAAAGAATTCATACTGCAGGAATTTCCAATACTTAATTTCATCCAAAAGTTCCACCTTGTATTTATTTAAGCATTCTTCTTCTCTTAACTTAATATTCTCATTCCAAGTTTGAAAACTTTTTAAATCAAATTTAGCTTTTATCGCCATAAACATCGAGTAATCATCAAGCCAAAAAGCCTCTTTCTCTTGAAACTCACCAAAATCATTATTTTTAAGCCTTTTAAAATTTTCATATGCAAGTCGTAAAACTTTCATTTTTTCCTTGAATAATAGCTCATAGTTTATCCATTCTGGATTATCTCCATAATTTATTTCATTATAATCTTCCTTCTTCAATAGCTTTTCCTCTTCAAGAAGATTAAAATCAATAAAATATGGATTTCCAGCAAATGCTGAAAATGACTGATAAGGTGAATCCCCATAACTTGTCTGACCTAAAGGGAGTATCTGCCAATACTTTTGCCCAGACTTTTTTAGAAAGTCTGCAAATTCAAATGCTGATTTCCCAAATGTCCCAATCCCATACTTTCCTGGCAGAGATGCAATATGCATAATAATCCCGCTTCCTCTTTCCATTCTCATTCCTCCACCCTTAAGATTTATAACAAATTAGTAGTCGAATCTCTTTCTATTAATTTTGTATCTAATAATATGTGTTTATTTCCCTTTTCACCATTAATTTGTGATATCAATAGATCTATACTCATTGTTGCCATTAGTTTCTGAGGCTGTTTTACTGTTGTGAGACTTGGATTATAGTATTCACTTTCATCCATTCCATCAAACCCTACTATTGATATATCTTTAGGAATGCTTAATCCACTATCAAGGATTGCTTTGGCCGCACCCATGGCCATTATATCTGAAAGAGCAAAAATTGCTGTTATATCTTTTCTTTGTTTTAATAATTCTATAGTTTCCTTATATGCCCCTTTACTTGAGTATCCACCACTTACAATCAAGCTACTGTCTACTCCTATTCCCTTTTCTTCTAGGGCTTTTTTATATCCTTCTAAACGCCATAAACTTACACCCATATCATTTGCTTCACCTAAAATTAGTGCTATATTTTTATGCCCTTTATTTATAAGATATATTGTTGCGTCATATGCACTTTTAATATTATCTATACCAATAGAAGAGTAATATTCCTTCCCCTGTTTTGAAACAGTATTTACTGAAGTTAATACTATGGGTACATTTATTTCTTTAAAACTATCATCAGTAATATCAATAAAATTTCCACCTAAGCATATAACACCCTGAAGCCTCTTTTCTTTAATAAAAGCTATGAGTGTATCAACTTCTTGATAAATATTATAATCATTTTGGCGCACTATCATTGTATATCCATTCTCATTTATAATATTCCCTATGACATTAGTCATTTGAGAAAAGAATGGATTAAATACACCTTTAACTAAGATGCCTATATTTTTTGTATTATTTTGTTTAAGTATTCTAGCACTATTATTAGGTATGTAATTACTCTCTTTAATTATTTCCATAATTTTTTGTCTTGTGCTTTCTTTTACATCTGGATGATTATTAAGTACTCTCGAAACTGTACTAACCCCAACTTGAGCTAACCTAGCTATATCCTTTATATTCATACTTTTCTCCTGTAATACTATTAAACCCATATTAATATCGGCATCGTTACCGCAATTGTAATATAGTTACTAGTAGATTTATTCACTCTTGTTAAAAGGCGTATCTTATATAAACATATACTATTATATTCGTTTTTATTCCAATAATGTTTATGCATTCAGATTTCTTTTAACATTCTTAATAACATTTTAACAAACCTTGAATTTTTATACAATCATACATAATTATAAGTTTTTATATAGATATCCCAAATAAGAATTATACTTATGCATAACATAGAGATTTTTCACACAAACTAGCATTAGTAAAGTTTAGTAAGGAGAAATCGCTATGGGTAGAAAAGGTATTGAAGTAACAACGTTATATAATTGGACAATTGAAAATCTTAAGAAAATGAGAAATTCATCTAAGGATGAATTCGCTCGTAACGTGTTAACAGCTGTAATCATGAGATATGAAGGAAATAGCACTATTGAAATATCAAGGTTTTTGTTGAAAACTAAATCAACAATCATATGTTATATAAAAAACTGGAACACCGTCGGCTTTAAAGCCCTTAAAGATGGCCGTGGTGCTTTAACCGGAGGAACTTTTACTGCTGAAATGAAAGATGATTTAGTAAATACTGTTCTAAATACACGTCCAAATGATTTTAGATTCATCGGGAATGTATGGACTTGCCCCCTTTTAGTGGAATATATCTATCAAAATTATGGGATTAAATACTCAATTGAATATATAAGAGTACTGTTAAAAGGAAGTAACTTGAGTTATAAAAGAGCTCAACGCAAGCCAACTAAAGCTGAAAAGGCCGAACAAGAAGCCTTTAAAAAAAATGCGAAGCCTTCTCTCTACTGTAGAAAATTCTTCTGATTGTGTTTTATATGCTTTAGATGAAACTGGGCTTAGAACAGAGTCTGATATCCGCAGAACTTGGAGCCAAGTTGGCGTATCCCCTATTTTAGAAAGTAACAACTCTCATGAAGGTCTTAATATAATAGGCGCAACAGAAATTTCTAAAAACTTTGATACTATTATGGATGCGTATCCAGCTAAACATTCAATTAAGTCACATGAGGTTGAAGTTTTTCTTGAAAGATTACTAAAAAAACATGTCGGTAAAAAAGTGTATGTTTTATTGGATAATGCTAAATTTCACACTTCTAGAATAATACAAGACTTCGCTGACGCGCATAGCGAAGAATTGTTTTTAATAAATACTCCTAGATATTCTCCGGTGCTAAATCCACAAGAAAATATCTGGAATAAATTAAAAAATTGTATTTTTAGTACTAGTGCCTTTATATCTATTGATGAGCTCTTTGAATCAGTAAATTCAATATATATCCATTTAAATGAAGATTTTAACATGGTTAAATCATTAGTCTATGCTAGAAATTACTATTCATAAGTTTAGTTCTTGAATTGGATATCTATAGATAAACAACATATAAATTAGACTTATGTGATAACTTACCGAAATTATAAATATTTTCACGCCAAAAAACTATGAAAATACTTATAATTTCTAGTGAAGATATCGAATTAAAGTTTTAACAAATTTGTAAATTGTTTACCTATTAATATTTATTAGCCTCTTTTTTACGTATAACTTAACTCCAGAATAATATTATAATATTGTTGAAACAGAAACAAAAGTTTAATATAATATTTTTATGCACCAACGAATGGGAGGATAGGCCATGAATAAAGAAGAACAGGTCATGATGGGTTTTAGGGAATTATTTAATAAAATTGCTTGGCTTAATAAATTTAAGATGGAAGGCAGTTTTGAAGATTATAAGTCTTCTGAAGTACATTACATCGAATGCATTGAAAGAAATGTAGATTCCAACGTAACAAAACTTGCGGAGTCCCTTTATATGACTAGAGGTGCCATAAGCAAAATGACCAAGAAGCTCATAAAAAAAGGTGCCATTGAAAGCTACCAGAAGCCAGATAATAAGAAAGAACTTTATTTTAGGCTTACTGAAGAAGGGCAAAGAATTTATAAAATCCATGAGAAGCTTCACAAAGAATCTCAGGAGCGAGATAAAGCCGTATTTGAGCAGGTAACTGAGGAACAATTTGATAATATGCTTAACTTCATAGAAAAGTATAGTAATCATTTGGATGCAGAAATAAAGAAAATGGATATAGATATTAAGTCGGAATGATTTTGAATAATGAAAACACATGCAGCTAAGCTCTATTGAGAATTGGGCTGCTTTTTTTATCGATTTTATTTTGTTGACAAGGAAACAAAATAATGATACGATGATTTTGTTGACAAAGAAACAAAAAACACAACTTATGAGAGGAGAATTTAAATGTCTAAATTTAAATCATACAATGAACATAACTTAAAACAAACCGTAGATAAAAATGCTTTAATATTCGGTCTTATCTCCGTATTTCTTTGCGGAATAGGCTTCGGTATCATATTACCTGTTGTTCCATTCTTAGTACAACCTTATACAAACAATCCGGGTGAACAAGCTATTGTTGTTACGCTGCTTACCTCTGTTTATGCAGTCTGCGTATTTTTCGCAGCTCCTGGACTTGGAGCTTTGAGCGACAAATATGGCCGTCGTCCAGTACTCTTAGTATGCCTTTTTGGTTCTGTAATCGGGTACCTGATTTTTGGAATAGGAGGAGCCCTATGGGTACTATTTGCGGGGCGCATAATAGATGGCATAACAGGAGGAACCATAAGCACTATCTTTGCATATTTTGCAGACATCATTCCTCCAGAACATAGAACCAAGTATTTTGGATGGATGAGTGCAATTGTAGGTGTAGGCGGCGTCATTGGCCCAACTCTAGGTGGGTTACTTGCCAAGTTTGGTTATTCTGTACCTCTGTATTTTGGAGCAATAATAACTTTATTGAATGTTGTTTATGGATTCTTTTTTATGCCTGAGAGCCTTGATAAGAATAATAGACTAAAAGAAATTACCTTTGTAAGACTGAATCCATTTACACAGCTTGCAAATATACTTTCCATGAAAAGCATACAAAGGCTGCTTGTTTCAGCATTCTTAATTTGGATACCTAACGGATCTCTGCAGGCGGTTTTTTCACAATTTACAATGGATACTTTCAGCTTTCAGCCTGCAATAATCGGACTTATGTTTTCAATTATGGGCTTCCAAGACATCATTTCTCAAGGCTTAATAATGCCAAAGCTTTTGAGAAAACTTAGTGATAAACAGATAGCAATTCTTGGAATGGTTTCGGAGATTATAGGCTACAGTTTTATTGCGCTATCTTCATTATTCTCATTCTATCCTCTTCTTATCGTTGGAATGTTCATATTTGGTTTTGGGGATTCGATCTTTGGACCTTCATTCAATGGAATGATCTCAAAATCCGTCGATTCTAGCAAACAAGGAAGGGTTCAAGGAGGCAGCCAATCTATCCAGGCTTTAGCAAGAATGATTGGGCCTATCATTGGAGGTCAAATCTACGTATCACTTGGCCATGCAGCACCCTCTTTCATGGGTATGATCCTTATAGCGGCGGCAATACCAGTTTTATATAAGAGAACGCATGTAAATATGTAAACTACATACTTTAAATTCTAATTGTGGCTCCCTACAGATAAACCAATAATAATTTCGCTTTATACTTTGAAATATATATTACACTAGAAAGAAATGATATTCCTTTGTGGAATATTTTATAAGGAGCAAAAATATGCTATTCATTTTGTTGAGTAATTGTTAAATTTAATTACCAGGTTGTTTATTCATACAGATATCCAAACTATGAACTTAATTTATAATTTGAAATACCATGCATACTAGAAAGGAGAGTTACTCTTTTATGAAGGGTTACATTAGATAATTAGTTGTAGGTATTTCTCCATCAGAAGTTGTTCCATCCTCGCCTGTCCCGAGCTTGCCTAGGGAACATGCGTGGATGGGTGCAACTTTTGCTGGTAGAAATCCACAACTTATTCTCTTAATAACCGGAATAACAGAGTAACTCTCCTTTCGGTTCATTATTGCATAAGTTAGATTTAAGTTTGGATATCTGTAATTATTTTATCTCTTTTGATTCCAAATAAAGAACGCCATTTTAAACAGAGCTGCATCATTGAATTTTCTAATATCGTAACCTGAATATTTTTGAATTTTATCTAGTCTATAGATTAAAGTGTTTCTATGAACATATAATTCCTTCGATGCCTCACTTAAGTTTAAATCTAACTTAAAGAAAACCTCTATTGTCTTTATCATATCTTCATCTAATTTTGAGAATCCATCATTAAAATTATTCAATACTTTTCCTCTAGTTTCTTCACTTAAACTATCCATAATTTTCTCAAACAAAAGACTATTTTGACTAAATATCATTGAAGATAAGTTATATTTTTTTCCCAAATTAATTTTATATATATTTTCGTTATATAACTCATTTAGATACTCGTAATCTTTAATAGTGCAATAACTTATATAGCACCTCTCATAAAGCGAGAGTACTATTGTTTCACTAATACTTGATACATGTTCCTTTATATCTTCAAAGTTTCCAATGAGAATTATATTCTCTTCATAATTTAATATTATAATATCTGTATCATTATAAATGTTTTTCAAAACATCTAACGCTTCTGTTAGTTTTTCTTTTAAAGTCATTGTAATTAAAAAAGTATCTTCTTTTATTTGAGGCAATACTTCTTTTATTTTCTCTTTTGGAATACTCAAATTTTGCAATAATTGAGTTATAATTTTTTCTTTTTTATTATAATCTTCTTTATATCTATCTTTAATACAAAATTCTAATATTTTCATAGAATCCTTGTGCTTTTCTTCAATTCTTATGGCAAATTTCTTTGCTCCAATCAAAAATGTGTCTTCAACTAAATTCTCCTCAAGTAAATCAGGATTAGCCTTAAACATTATTTCATTATCTATATAAACTTCAAACGGTATTTCGCAATTTTCATATATTTCCTGTAGATATTTTACTAATCCCTTCATTCTCTCACCTCAATTATAATTTATCCGATAGCTATCATCCTTAACATGGAAGATAACCGCTGCACGTTCCTATACTAGGTTCTCCCTTGAGAGTACATTGTGACCCTTGTAGTTACTTTGTGCCCTTTGAGGGTACATTGGTGTCTCTTGTGGGTATAAGCTCAGCTAAGATTCAGATGTGGATTAAAAACCACCTGAATCAAGTTTCACTTGATCACTTGTTTAGTTATTAAGATACTCCCATCCAAATAGATGGGAGTATAAGCCGAGTGATATTTATCACTGCTGTAATATTAAAATTTCTAGTTATATTCTAACATATTCTTAATTCTGTTTCTTTATCAAAAACATGAATGTTTTCATTTTGAACATATAATTTAATTTTACCCTTAGGTTCACATTTAGTGCTACCATCAACTCTTGCTGTCATATTATTATTTCCTGATTTGAAATAAATATAACTTTCTGCTCCCATACGTTCAACAACTTCTACCTCTCCTGAAAGTGTTGCAGCTGGATTCTGTGCAATAATTTCTTCATTATCGTCTAAGTGTTCTGGTCTCATACCAAATACAACTTCTTTATTTACATATCCTTTATCTTTTAATACCTTTGCTTTTTCTTCTGGTAATAAAATGTTGTTTTCTTCAAATTTGCAGTAAATTTTTCCGTCTTTTTCTACAACAGTACCATTTACTAAGTTCATTTGAGGGCTTCCTATAAAGCTTGCAACAAATAAATTATTTGGTGTATTGTATATGTTAAGTGGAGAATCAACTTGTTGAACTAAACCATCTTTCATTACAACAATTCTAGTACCCATTGTTAAAGCTTCAACTTGGTCATGAGTAACATATATAAATGTTGTTCCTAAACTTTGATAAAGTTTTGATATTTCAGTTCTCATTTGAACTCTTAATTTTGCATCAAGGTTTGATAAAGGCTCGTCCATTAAGAATACCTTTGGTTCTCTAACAATAGCTCTTCCAAGCGCAACTCTTTGTCTTTGACCTCCTGATAAAGCTTTTGGCTTTCTTTCTAATAAATGTTCTATATCTAATCTCTTAGCTGCTTCTCTAACTTTTTTATCTATTTCATCTTTTGGCGCTTTTCTTAATTTTAATGCAAACGCCATATTATCATATACTGTCATATGTGGATATAACGCATAGTTTTGGAAAACCATTGCTATGTCTCTTTCCTTAGGTTCTACGTCATTAACTAATTTTCCACCTATATATAATTCACCCTTAGAAATTTCTTCAAGACCTGCGATCATTCTTAAAGTTGTTGATTTTCCACATCCTGATGGACCAACGAAAACTATAAATTCTTTATCTTGAATTTCTAAGTTGAAGTCCTTAACTGCTGTTACATCCCCTTCATAAATTTTATAAATATGTCTTAGTGACAAATCTGCCATATCTATTTCCTCCCTTTATCTTTATATAATTTTCATACTTAAACTTCTTATCTCTGCTACAATTACATTTTACTACATGTAATCCTTTAGATGCTATATTGAGAATTTACAAAACTCTATTAGCTTTTTTGTGAAATAATATAAAAGGGTA
>Ga0209281_1001755_pt1 | contig 11081 bp, 8 predicted proteins | sample MedtruBG_FD_187514 | JGI IMG/M metagenome (GOLD analysis project Ga0209281, IMG submission 187514) | Root nodule microbial communities of legume samples collected from California, USA - Medicago truncatula BG (SPAdes) (version 2) | ecosystem: Host-associated > Plants > Roots > Nodule | place... | reverse complement strand
TTGTATTTTACAAGATATGTCTTCTTTAGCTCTTATAACTAAAGGTATAGGTTTACATGGCGGTTTATTACTTATAACAAATATTTCACAAATGTTCCATATTTTTATTTTTTTAGTTAGTATATTAATACTACAATTAACTAGTTTTTACCCAAGAAAAGTATGAGTATCAGAATATTCTTCTATAAAAGATTTATTATTATATAAATTTGTCTATTACAATACAAAAATAATTAATAAAATGGGAGAACACTTAAAAATTATTGAATATCCTTTAATAATATTATTTGTAATAACAGGTGCAATATTATTAATGTCAACTAATGATTTAGTATCTATTTTCCTTTCCATAGAATTACAAAGTTATGGTCTTTATATATTAAGTACTATTTATAGAAATTCTGAATTATCAACTACAGGTGGGTTAATTTACTTTTTATTAGGGGGATTAAGTTCATGTTTTATTTTATTAGGTACTAGTTTATTATATGCAAACTCAGGTACTACTAATCTGGATGGTTTATATATTATCACAAGTATAAGCGATATTTCTACAAATTTATGATATACACCTTATTATATTAATATTTCTTTAGTGATTTTTACTATAGGATTTTTATTTAAAGTAAGTGCTGCACCTTTCCATTTTTGATCTCCGGATGTATATGATGCAATACCTACAATAGTTACTACATTTGTAGCAATAGTGGCTAAAATTTCTATATTTATATTGTTATTACAATTAGTATATTACACTAGTAATAGTTTAGGTAACATACCTATGCTTGCGTCAGGATCAGCAAGCTATGCATACACAGAAATGAGCTGAACATTGATTTTACTAATAAGTTCATTCTTTTCAATGATAATAGGAACTGTAGTTGGTTTAACTCAATTTAGAATAAAAAGATTATTTGCTTATAGTACAATATCTCACGTAGGGTTTATACTTTTAGCGTTAAGTATATCTAGTGTTGAATCTACTCAAGCATTTATTTTCTATTTAACACAATATTCTATTAGTAATATAAATGTATTTTTTATATTAATAGCTATAGGTTTTTCTTTATATGGTCATATAAGTGAGAATAAAGAAAATGAAGAGTTAACAGATAAAACGAATTCACCAATACAATTAATAAGCCAATTAAAAGGTTATTTTTATATAAATCCTTTCTTAGCCATAAGTTTAGCTATTACTATTTTCTCTTTTGCAGGTGTTCCACCTTTATTGGGATTCTTTGGAAAACAGATGGTATTAAGTGCAGCTTTAGATAAAGGTCTTATATTCTTATCCTTAGTTGCTATATTAACTAGTGTCATAGGAGGAGTATATTACTTAGGTATAGTAAAAGAAATGTTCTTTAGCTTACCAGAATATAAAATTAATCCACTACTAGAAAATTTAGAATTAAAAGGAAATGTATTAAACGCAAGTGCGCTTAGCCAAGCTAGCCTAAATAAAGGCGCAAGCTCTGCTATAAAAAAAATAAACTTTAATTATAAAAATATAGCAATATCAAGCCCTATAGCTTTTGTAATTTCTACAATAACACTTGTTATTCTATTATTTTTATTTATGAACAAAGAATGATTAAGCATGGGTACCATATTGGTACAAATATTATTTAATAATTAAATGAGTAGTGTAACTTTTCTTTTTATATTTGTAGCTATTTTAGCTGTAGTTTTTTTACTTCTTAATTTCATACTTGCTCCTCATAATCCTTACCAAGAAAAATATAGTATTTTTGAATGCGGTTTTCACAGTTTCCTAGGTCAAAATAGAACTCAATTCGGTGTAAAATTTTTTATATTTGCATTAGTTTATCTATTATTAGATTTAGAAATTTTAGTAGTATATCCTTATGGTATTAGTGTATACGAAAATGGTATATATGGATTAATAGTTGTACTTATATTTATAGGTATAATAACTGCAGGATTTGTGTTTGAATTAGGTAAAAATGCTTTAAAAATAGATAGCAGACAATCAAATAATTATTTTTATAAATCAAAAAAATTTATAAATATGTTTACTGAATATAAATAGTATATATTTTTATATAGTGTAATAGATCTAACATTGTCTGATAAATAAATGTATATAAGATATTTCGTGGTTTTCATGCCCAAGATTAGAGAAAGAATAACATACAATGCCAATTTATAATAGTACCAATATAATTTACCATAAAAAAAATAACATAATGTTAGAATCATCAAAACTTATTGGAGCAGGATTAGCTACTATAGGCCTAGCCGGAGCAGGAGTAGGAATAGGAGTAGTATTTGGGTGTTTAATAATAGGAGTAGCTAGAAATCCTTCATTAAAAAATCAATTATTCTCATATTCTATATTAGGTTTTGCTTTCTCAGAAGCAACTGCGTTATTTGCTTTAATGATGGCTTTATTATTATTATATGTTGTATAATTTTATATTATATTCATAATCTTTATTATTTTATACATATAAGTAGATTTGTATATAAGGAGTAATAAGGTTATTACCTAGTAGTCTAATACTTATTCCTAGTTGGCTGTTGTCCGTGTATGCTTAAGAGGCAAAACATGCTTTTCAGCTGCGAAGTTACTCAGCTGAAAAATATGCATGAATTTCACATCTATACATACATATGTGTATGTATAGTAATAATGGACCGCAATTCTATTATATATGTAGTGCCTTTTATAAGCGTATAGGTTTGCTGTATTTATATGGCATATTTTACTGTTGCGCTATTTTATATGCTTAACTGCCTATAAAATAGCAAATATATATGTTAGCAATAAATTTGCAGGCATAGCTTTATTACATAGTAAATAAAAGGCGAAATAAAGCTAAAGCTCATATATATATAATTAGAAAATTAGAATTACAAATTTATACATGAAACAATTATTAAATACATTCATTAATTTTGATGCACCTATGCCTTGAGGTATATATTTTCAAGATAGTGCTACTCCACAAATGGAAGGATTAGTGGAACTTCATGATAATATTATGTACTATTTAGTATTAGTTTTATTTGGTGTTACATGAATATTATTTTCTATAGTAAAAAATTTTGCATATACTAAAACACAAATATCTCATAAATACTTAAATCATGGTACTTTAATAGAATTAATTTGAACTATAACTCCAGCAGTTATATTAATATTAATTGCATTCCCTTCTTTCAAATTATTATATTTAATGGATGAAGTAAATGACCCTTCTATGACTATATTAGCTGAAGGTCATCAATGATATTGAAGTTACCAATATCCAGATTTTATAGATTCAAACGAAGAATTTATAGAATTTGATTCTTATATAGTTCCAGACGCTGATTTAGAAGATGGAGGATTAAGAATGTTAGAAGTTGATAATAGAGTATTAGTTCCTGAGTTAACACATATTAGATTTGTTATTACATCTGGTGATGTAATTCATTCTTTTGCTGTACCTTCTTTAGGTTTAAAATGTGATGCATACCCAGGTAGACTTAACCAAGTTTCAGTCTTCATAAACAGAGAAGGAGTATTCTATGGACAATGTTCAGAAATATGTGGTATTCTTCATAGCTCAATGCCTATAGTTATAGAATCTGTAAATATAGATAAATTCGTTCATTGACTATATTCTGTTTAATATATGCTATGTTGACTATTACATAAGCATGCGTGCACTCATAGATAATCTTATGATATAAGTATAAAAGACGCGTCTAGAAAAAGGTAAACAGAACTCTAGATAGTGGACATGCATATGTATACAATTGGCTGAAGGCTATCTAGCCCTAAGACAATTAACCAACTAAGATTATAGGATGGCTATTCTATAAGCCATCTATCTGAGTAATAAGATAGATGGCTTATCTAGGCAATCTCGTATGGGACATCTTTAAGTTAATAAGATTGTCAAGAAGAAATTCCATACGAGACGGGCAGATGTAGAGGTCAGAGTCTGGCTGGCTATTACATAAGCATGTATACACGTATTAAATTGTATAAAAGATAGCGTATACTATCACACAATTAAAAGCAGATTATACAATCTGCTGATCCGCAGGATCAGAATAATTAGTAATTTTACTAAAAAAATATGAATTTAACTTTAGTACTTTTTTTAATAGGAATCTTAGGATTTGTATTTAATAGAAAAAATATAATATTAATGCTTATTTCAATAGAAATAATGCTATTATCTATAACATTCTTAATATTGGTAAGTTCTGTTAATCTTGATGATATAATAGGACAAACTTATGCTATATACATTATAGTAGTGGCTGGTGCAGAATCTGCAATTGGTTTAGCTATTTTAGTAGCTTTTTATAGACTAAGAGGAAGTATTGCAATAGAATATAAATAATGTATTTAAGTATTATAGTCTTACCTTTATTAAGTTCTATAGTATCCGGTTTTTTTGGTAGAAAAATTGGTGTTACGGGAAGCCGTATTTTAGCTTGTTTAAGTATAATAACTACTACAATATTAGCTATAATTAGTTTTTTTGAAGTAGGATTTAATAATAACCCGGTTTCAATAAACTTATTTAAATGATTAGATAATGAATCATTTAATATGGCATGAAATTTTCAATTTGACAGTTTAACAGTATCAATGTTAATCCCTGTATTGATTATTAGTTCTTTAGTTCATTTTTATTCGATAGGATATATGAGTCATGATCCACACAATCAAAGATTCTTTAGTTATTTAAGCTTATTCACTTTAATAATTATTTAGTAATGTTCGTAGGATGAGAAGGTGTAGGTGTTTGTTCTTACTTACTAGTTAGTTTTTGATATACTAGAATAGCAGCTAATCAAAGTTCTCTGTCCGCTTTTTTAACTAATAGAGTTGGAGATGCTTTCTTCATGATAGGTATGTTTATTATGTTATGATCTTTAGGTAATTTAGATTATAGTGCTGCATTCTCATTAGCTCCTTATATGAATGTAAATGTTATAACTTTTATAGGTATATGTTTCTTAATAGGTGCTATGGCTAAAAGTTCTCAAGTAGGTTTACATATATGATTACCGATGGCTATGGAGGGTCCTACTCCTGTATCTGCTTTAATTCATGCTGCTACAATGGTTACAGCTGGTGTGTATTTATTAATACGTTCATCTCCTTTAATCGAATATAGCTCAACTGTATTATTAATATGTCTATGACTAGGTGCAGTTACAACTGTATTTAGTTCTCTTATTGGTTTATTCCAACAAGATATCAAAAAAATTATAGCATATTCTACCATGAGCCAATTAGGGATGATGGTGATAGCTATAGGTTTATCTTCTTACAATGTAGCTATATTCCATTTAATAAACCACGCTTTCTATAAAGGATTATTATTCTTAGGAGCTGGTGCAGTTATACACGCTGTAGCAGATAACCAAGATTTAAGAAAATATGGTGGATTAATATCATTCTTACCTTTAACTTATTCAGTTATATTAATAGCTAGTCTTAGTTTAGTGGCTTTCCCTTTTATGACAGGATTTTATAGTAAAGACTTTATATTAGAATCTGCTTATGGTCAATTTAACTTTAGCAGTGTAAGTGTATACGTTATTGCGGTAATAGGTGCGATATTTACTACATTATATTCAGTCAAAGTTATATATTTAACTTTCTTAACAAATCCTAATGGACCTATAAATTATTATAGAAATGCCCATGAAAGTGATATATTTATTAGTTTACCTTTAGCTGTATTAGCTGTATTCTCTATATATTTTGGTTATATTACTAGAGATATATTTATAGGTTTAGGTTCAGGATTCTTTGTAGATAATAGTATATTTATTCATCCTATGAATGAAATAATGATTAACACTGAATTTGGTGTACCAACAATATTTAAGTTAATTCCTTTTATATTTACTGTTTCTTTCTCAGCATTAGCGGTCATTTATTCAGAGTTTATGCCAAAAACTATATTTAGTTTTAAATTATCTAATTTAGGGTACTATATTTATGGTTTCTTTAATCAACGTTTCTTAGTAGAATTCTTCTATAATAAATATATTGTTAATTCAGTATTAGAAATAGGAGGTCAAACTACCAAAGTTTTAGATAAAGGTAGTATTGAATCAGTAGGTCCCTATGGATTTGGTGTAATTTTAACTAAATCTAGTAAAATTATATCTAGTTTAAGCAACGGGGTTGTTACTAACTATGCTCTTTATATTTTAATAGGTATTTGTTTTTATTTATCAATATTTACTTTTGTATCCGCAGTTTCTGATATCGTAAGTTCTATAACTATATCTTGTGTGGCTATATTAATGTTAATTAATGTAAATTCTGGCCTATTCTCCCGTATGTCTAGAGATAATAGATAGGAAGTGGCAAGTTTACTTACGGCTAGCTATAAAATGGCATTAATGCAGGCTGCATCCTTCTATATTATTATATGTTGTATAATTTTATATTATATATATAGTTTTTATTATTTAATTCATGTAATAATATTATATAAGTAGTTAAATTCTTATGGCTAGTTGACTGCTGTGTGTGCTTAAGAGGCAAAACATGCTTTCCTCCTGGCTAATTTGGTAGCAGGAAAGTATGGATGAATTCAACTTCTATACATGCCACGCAATATTAGATCTATTAGAGATAGATATAAAGATAAATTTTTATCTCTCTGATATATTTATAGCTTTAGCTATAAATATACAAGAAATAAATAGTATTGTAAATTTTACAGTTTTAGCGTGGTAACATGTGTACGTGCTTGTTCTCTGCGTTACTTCATAGCTTTGCTTTTGTATTACATAAAAGCATGAAGTATAGCAGAACAACACGTAAAAATAGAAAATAAATATACCGGTAGATGGCTAGTGTAACATGCATACATACACTGATTTTTTATAAATACAACATGTATTTGTATTTGTATTTGTATTTATATTTATAGAACAAGCAGACGTGTTTTGGCTGCTTCTATGAAACAATGCATAGCCTTAACTTAACAATAGGTATATTTATACATATTATATATATATATTATTAATTATTACCATGAGAATATTAAAAAATCATCCTTTATTAAAATTAGCTAATGGTTATCTAATAGATGCTTCACAACCTAGTAATATAAGTTATTTATGAAATTTTGGATCTTTATTATTACTTTGTTTAGTTATACAAATTGTAACTGGTGTTACTTTAGCTATGCATTATAATCCTTCTGTACTAGAAGCATTTAATTCTGTAGAGCATATTATGCGTGATGTGAACAATGGATGACTAATACGTTATTTACATAGTAACACTGCATCAGCTTTCTTCTTTTTAGTGTATTTACACATGGGTAGAGGTATATATTATGCATCTTATAGAGCTCCAAGAACATTAACATGAATTATAGGTGTAATAATATTCTTAGTAATGATCATTACAGGTTTCCTGGGTTATGTTCTACCTTATGGTCAAATGTCATTATGAGGTGCTACAGTTATTACTAATTTAATAAGTGCTGTACCATGAATTGGGCAAGATATAGTTGAATTCATTTGAGGAGGTTTCTCTGTGAATAATGCTACTTTAAATAGATTCTTTGCTTTACATTTTGTATTACCTTTTATATTAGCTGCATTAGTTTTAATGCATATGATAGCATTACATGATACAGCTGGATCAAGTAACCCTTTAGGTGTTCCAGTTTATTATGATAGATTACCTATGGCTCCATATTTCTTATTTAAAGATTTAATTACTATATTTATATTTATATTTGTTTTATCTCTATTTGTATTCTTTTACCCTAATATGTTAGGTGACAGTGATAATTACATAATGGCTAATCCTATGCAAACTCCCCCTGCTATAGTTCCAGAATGATATTTATTACCATTCTATGCTATTTTAAGATCAATACCTAATAAATTATTAGGTGTTATAGCTATGATAGCCGCTATATTAATTATAATGTTTTTACCTATAAGTGACTTAGGTGCAACAAAAGGCCTACAGTTCAGACCTTTAAGCAAAATAATGTTCTACGTATTTATAATGAATTTCTTACTTTTAATGCAATTAGGTGCTAAACACGTGGAAAGTCCATTTATTGAAATAGGACAAATAAGTACTGTTTTATATTTTGCTCATTTCTTAGTTGTATTACCTGTTGTAGGTGTAATAGAAAATACTCTTATAGATTTAGAATTAGAAAATAGTAATAAGAAAATATAATATATAGCTTGCGCATTGCTAATTTTTTTTGATAGCTAAAAATATCAAAAAAATGGCTATAAATTACATAATTATTTAAACATATATAAATAATTATTAATATTAGTATAATAAACAATAATATTAATAAAGATTAAGATTGTAAAAGGTTTTACACGGTGATTGCAGATCATTTGCATGAGGTTCAACTCCTCCTTAGTCTTAATTATTTAAACAAAACCAACTCATGCATGCTTAATTTGTGTGTTCACGTAAACGTAAATGTAAAGAGGCTGACGAAGTATGCATACAGGGTTGGTTGTGCTTCCTATAAGCATGTATGGACGGATGTGTAAGCATATAATACATTGCAGGTTTACGGTTACGGAACTCATATAAAAGCTGTTTTGTTAGAGGAATTAGAGATGAACTTTACTTTGTATGAATCCTTCTTACTTTTTTATAGCTATAGCTATAAAAAAGATAGAAACATGCGCTACGAAGTACGAAATAGGTAGCACTGATTTTTTTATAATAAATAAAGCTATTAAAATAAGTAACGTGCATATATATACAGAAGAATATACGCATAGTAATACTTGCAACATATTTAGTTTTTAATTTCTTATTAGTAATATAGAATGGGCCGGTGATGACCAATACGGTTAATTTAATTTAACTTGTGTTTATATCAGTGTTGGCTTTTCATAATTTTTTTTTTAAGATGTATAGTCAGCAGATTTTACATTCAGTCAATTTAATTTGGCTTATATATAGACATAGTGATTTTGTTTTTATAGCTATAGCTATAAAAAATATATAGCTATAACTAAATAGAATTATTGACTAAGATTGTTGGTTAATAACTTTTACCTAAATAACTCTGTGTACATATACCCCAGTGCTCTTAATTAGTATATACCTTGTCCAGTTACCCCTCGGAAAGAGAAACATGTTCCTTATCATTAAAATCTCAAATGTCTATGGGTTTTGAAAGATGATTTAATTCTACTAACGCAAAAGATATAGGTACATTATATTTAATATTTGCCCTTTTCTCAGGGTTATTGGGTACAGCCTTTTCAGTATTAATAAGATTGGAACTTAGTGGACCGGGTGTTCAATTTATTTCTAATAATCAATTATATAATAGTATTATTACAGCTCACGCTATACTTATGATATTCTTCATGGTTATGCCTGCATTAATAGGGGGATTTGGTAATTTCTTAATGCCTTTAATGGTAGGTGGACCTGATATGGCATTTCCTAGATTAAATAATATAAGTTTCTGATTATTACCTCCTAGTTTATTATTATTAGTATTCTCTGCTTGTATTGAAGGTGGAGTAGGTACAGGTTGAACACTTTACCCTCCTTTAGCCGGATTACAAAGTCATAGTGGGCCAAGTGTAGACTTAGCCATATTTGCTTTACATTTATCTGGTGTAAGTAGTTTATTAGGAGCAATTAATTTTATAACTACTATCGTTAATATGAGAACACCAGGAATAAGATTACACAAATTAGCACTATTTGGATGAGCTGTAGTTATTACTGCAGTATTACTATTATTGTCATTACCTGTATTAGCTGGTGGTATAACTATGGTTTTAACTGATAGAAATTTTAATACATCATTCTTTGAAGTTGCTGGTGGTGGTGATCCTATATTATTCCAACATCTTTTCTGATTCTTCGGACATCCGGAGGTTTATATATTAATTGTACCAGCCTTTGGAATAATTAGTACAACTGTTTCTGTTAACTCAAATAAACCAATATTTGGTTATATAGGAATGGTTTATGCTATGATGTCTATAGGGATATTAGGGTTTATAGTTTGATCTCATCACATGTACACTGTAGGATTAGATGTTGATACAAGAGCTTACTTTACAGCTGCTACACTAATAATTGCAGTACCTACTGGAATTAAAATATTCTCATGATTAGCTACTTGCTATGGAGGATCTATTAAAATGACACCATCTATGTTATTTTCTTTAGGATTTATATTTATGTTCACAATAGGAGGATTAAGTGGTGTTGTATTAGCTAACGCTTCACTTGACATCGCATTCCATGATACATATTATGTTGTGGCACATTTCCACTATGTATTAAGTATGGGTGCTGTATTCGCAATGTTTGCAGGGTGATATTTCTGAATACCTAAAATATTAGGTTTAAATTATAACTTAAACTTAGCTAAAGTACAATTCTGACTTTTATTCTTAGGAGTTAATCTTACATTCTTCCCACAACATTTCTTAGGTTTACAAGGAATGCCTAGAAGAATTAGTGATTACCCTGATGCATTTGCGGGTTGAAATTTAATAAGTAGTATTGGATCTATAGTAAGTGTTATATCAGCTTGATTGTTCTTATATATAATATATCTTCAGTTAGTAGAAGGAAAAGTGGCTTCAAGAAATCCTTGATTAACTCCAGGATTCTATACTGATGTATTACAAGCTAACTTAAATAGATGTTACAGTAGTTTAGAGTGAGGATTATCAAGCCCACCTAAACCTCACGCATTTGTGAGTTTACCTTTACAAAGTTAGTTTATATTTGTATATATTTGTATGAAATATAGCGAATAAACAAATATCCAAAATTTAATTTTAGTAAAATACGGTTGTATTGCTTTGCCAGCAAGCTATAAATTACTACTGACGAAGTGTGCATCCATGTTTTATTATATACTATGCGTATTGTTACTGTGCATGTTATTAAATAGCTAACCTTCATAGGAGTCAGGTTAAGATACATACTGTGTATGAACACAGCATGTGTGTGCTAGGAAGTACGAAGTACGAAGTACGAAGTACGAAGTATGCATACTTCTATAAGCCGGCTGTGAAACACGCAGTAACACTGATGATCAAAAGCA
>Ga0209281_1001750_pt1 | contig 11112 bp, 18 predicted proteins | sample MedtruBG_FD_187514 | JGI IMG/M metagenome (GOLD analysis project Ga0209281, IMG submission 187514) | Root nodule microbial communities of legume samples collected from California, USA - Medicago truncatula BG (SPAdes) (version 2) | ecosystem: Host-associated > Plants > Roots > Nodule | place... | reverse complement strand
CTTCGAAACGGTCCATGTCTTCGCCCTCAGATCTTCGCGTCGGAAGCGTACTGCCATTCCTTGCGGAAGGCCGTGGTTCCGGCCAGCGCTGCGGACATGAGAAACGCGATCGAGAGTGCGAGGATGGCGCAGGCGAGAAAGAAGCGATTGGGGCCCGCTTCGAGCCGTGCCTTGTTGTGTCCGGTGAAATGCTCAGTCATGGCCAGAGGCTCCAGAGCAGGATCAGTTGAGGGAGAGTGTAGGCGAGGCCGACGAGCGCCCCGCGCGTGAACCACAGGGGCAGGGGCTCACGGCGGCGCGCCCTCTTCGTCATGGCGCTACGCCGCTCGTGCCATGGCGGTGGCGAGTTCGGTGGCCCTCTGGCCGAAGAGCTTGACCTGTTGTTCCGAGAATTTTCCGGTCAGGATCAGATCTCGATCTGTGCAGCCCTCGCCGATCGAGCGCATCGTCTCGGCCATGCGCTCAATGGTGTTCCTGGTGTGAATTCCGCCCTTCGGTTGCATGTTGGTCTCCTGGTTCGAGGAAGATGACCTCCCGGCGGCGCGGAGACTTAAGGCCGTGGTTTCCGCACCGCCCTCACTAGGAGGCGGTGCGGACAATAATGCGGCTAAATATCCGCTGTCAACCACCGAATGAGGCTAAATGACCGCACGGCCGATTAATCTTGATGTGTTCGGCTGGGGCAGCATCGCGAATCAAAACACAACAAACCCGCACTGGCGGGTTTCTCAGCGGCACACTCGTCCAAGCTTTTATCTGACGGTACCGAATTTGCGGAGCACCCGGCCGACGATAAAAAGTTCTTCGGCCGGCCATTCTTTCTTCGCATGTCGAGGGTTGTCTGAAATCACAGATACGGTCTGCATTTCCGCGCCAGGAGCGCTAGAGACCTCTATGCGTTTTACGACCACGCCGCCAATCTCGTCGAGGACCGCATACAGACCGGGCGGCGAGGGCCAGCGGTGACGCGTATCGATGAACACGACGTCGCCCTCATCCAGAGTCGGCTGCATCGAATCACCTTGGACGGGGAAGACTGCTACGTCGTGCGCAGACAAACCAAGCGCGGTAAGTATTGGAGGCGGAAGGCGCCAATAGTCGCGCACATGCTCGGCCGCAAATGTCATCCCGTGGCGTCCAGGGACACCCTCCGACACAATGCTTAGTCCTCCCCCACCCATGCCGCCGGTGATGTCAATTTGCGCTGAAGCGTCGGTAGGTATTCCCCGAACGCCGGTCTCCGCGCCAATTGTCATCAGCTGTTCCACCTCCTCCCCGCTCGGATTATCGGGATCGTAGGAGGACACGACCGGGCGCTTGTTGGTCGTCGAGAGCAAGGTCGTTATGGATACATCCAGTCCCTTTGCAATCTTCTGAAGCGTTTCGCCGCGGGGTGACGCGCCTCCTCGTTCAAATAGCTTGCGGAAATAGCTTCGTTCGAGTCCTGCGGCGCGCGCCGCACTCTCGTACGTCATGCCCTTCTGCTCGATGATCTCTTTGAGTTTCTCAATCACTGTCTTGCTCATGCGCGGATTATCGTCCGCAGCGTTTGTTTGTGAATGCGGTCTTTCAGGCTTGACAGATGCGGTTATTTAGCCGCATTCATGTCCGCATGAACTTGAGACAGCAAATCATCGTGGTGGCGGACACCTTTGCCCAAGCGCGCGGGATCGGTCGGAAGCGGGTTTCTACCTTGGTCCTGAACCGAGGTTCGAAGCTCGATGACATCGCGACGGGTGGCGACTTGGCAACGGGTACCTTTGAACGCGCCATGCTCTGGTTGTCTGCAAACTGGCCGGAAGGGGCTGAATGGCCCGCCGGCGTGCCGCGTCCTGTCCTTCAGACGGAGGCGGCCGAATGAAGTTTCCGCAGCAAGGTACCGGTTATCTCCTCCCGCTCGGCGACCTTGCCACCTGGCAGGGACGCGCCCAGGTTCGGCGCGTCCCTGTCTCTGTTTTTCCGTCTGCCTATCCATGCGGCCCTCCCTGATCTGATGGGCTGACCCTACGCCGCCGGCGCGCGGCCTTCACGGAATCCTTTCGGTTGATTTTTTCCTTGACCCAAATTCAGGGGTGTTTTCGTGCGTGCAATTTCTGACGAACATGCATCCATCATCAAGGCCGCCACGGCTGCGGCTTACGAGGCGCTCGGCGGAGTTAGCCGGGCGGCCGAGGCGCTCGGCGTCGCTTCCTCGACGCTGACCAAATACGCCTCCACGGGCGAGGAATGGCGCGACAGCTTCATCCGCCTCGATCTTGCTGCCGAGCTGGACCGGCGGTGCGATCATCCTTTCATGCTCACCGCCTTGTCGCGGATCGTGAAGGACGAGCGCGTTTCGAGCTTCGGCGCGGTCACCGCCAGCGCGGTCCTGCGCCTCGACGGCGTGCTCGACGATGTCGTGCGCACCGTCGCTCAAGCGATTGAGGATGGCCGTATCGACGCGGCGGAGCGCCAGGCCATCCGCAGTCGCATCGTGGCGGCGAAGCAGGATCTTGCCCGCCTCGAAGCAATGATGATGGACGGGGCGGCGTAATGGACGGCGGACCCGAAAATCCGACCAAGACCGTGACAGCGATCTGCGCACTGCTACCCGACGACCCGGAAGCGGCCGTGAGCGTTGTGACGGTCGCCTGTGCCGCGGCGGCGATCACGGCCGGACTGGACGACGAGTCGACCGTCGACGGGCTGCGCGCGGCGCTCGAATCCATGCGCGGAAACGGCCTCGGCGATATCGTCCGGAAGGGAGTGCACTGATGGAGCGCGCCACCCTTTCCCCCGCGTGCTGGACTGCCAGCGGACCGGTCGGACCGCGCTGCATCGCGCTGTTGCGGCGGGTGCGGGCGAGCGGCGACGCATACACGCTCATCCGCAACGTCGACCGTGATGCAGTGGTCAAGGCGCTAGCCGCCGGCTTCGTTGCCTGGGTCGGCCGTAGCCGTGACGTCGTGCGGCTGACGGCGAGGGGCGCGGAATATCTCGATCGGCTGGCGAGGGTGGAATGACGACGCTCTCCCGCCAGGTCCTCGTCGAACGCGTTCTGACGCTCTGGCTTCAGGAGAACCGCGATACGCACTCGATCGCAGCCGAACTCGGCATCGATGAAGACGAAGTCTGCAAGATCATCGAACAATCGGAAGGAAGAAGGCCATGAGCGATCAGCTTCCGAAGCTTGGGCCGAAGGCGCGAGAGATCGTCGACGCAGTGTTGCGGGAAGGCATCTATCGCGCATCGAAAGAGTCCGAAATCGCCGTTTGCCGCAATCTGAACAGCCGTCAGCTCCTCTCTCGCGACAAGAGAGATGGCGCGGTCTGGTATCCGACGGCGAAGCTCTGCGAGCTTGCCGGCGTGACGCCGCCGGAAATCGTGCAGGGGGGCGAGGGCGGACCCGGCGCGCCAGACTCTCGGGTTCAACCCGAGGAGGGCGCCGATCGCCCCCCTGCGCCGGCCGAGATCGATCCTTCGCCGACGGCGGAGCTGCCGCCGCTCACGCGCCTGCCGCATCATCCGCTCGCCGCACTGTTCCCCATGCTGCCCGACGACGAGCTGCGCCGCCTCGCCGACGATATCGAGGCGAACGGGCAGCAGGAGCCGGTCTGGCTGCTCGACGGCAAGATCCTCGACGGGCGGAACCGCGAGGCGGCTTGCCATCTGGTCGGGATCGACGCCTGGACGAAGGAATACGAGGGCAAGGACCCGCTCGGCTTCGTGCTCTCGCTCAACCTGCATCGCCGGCACCTGACGGAAAGCCAGCGCGCCATGGTGGCGGCGCGGATCGTCGATTGGGAACGCGGCATCAACCAGAACACAGCCGGGGATGCAAATTTGCACGCCCGCGAGGCGGGGCGCCGGCTCTCGATTTCCGAGCGCGCGGTCAAGGCCGCAAAGCGGGTGCGCGACCACGGTGTCGAGGCGCTGTCCGATGCCATCCGCGACGGGCGGATCTCCGTCCATGCCGGCGAGGCCCTGAGCCATCTGGAGCGGGCGGCGCAGGAAGAAGCGTTGCGGCTCGAGGAAAAGGAGATCATCCAGCGCGCCAAGGAAATCCGCCAGAAGCGGCAGGAGATCCGTCATGCCGTGCGGCTGACGCATATGGCTCATTTGGCCGAGGGCGGCTCGTCGACTGCGGGCAAGGTCGGCCAGAAGTTTCCGGTCATCTATGCCGATCCGCCGTGGCAGTTCGGGGTGCGCTCGGAAGTGACGGGGCGGGAGAAGAGCGCCGAGAATCACTATCCGACCATGCCGACGGATGCGATCTGCGCGCTCTTCGACGAGATCGGCGCGCCGGCCAAGGCGGATTCCGTCCTCTTTCTTTGGGCGACGAACCCGATGCTGTCCGACGCTTTCCGCGTCATGGCGGCATGGGGCTTCACCTATGTGCACCACTGGATCTGGGACAAGGAAGTGGCCGGAACCGGCTATTGGGGCCGCGACCGCCACGAGCTGCTGCTGATCGGCAGGCGCGGTGACCCGGTTTCGCCACTGCCCGGCTCGCAGCCGGAGACGGTCTATCGCCAGCGGAAGGGCAGGCACAGCGCCAAGCCCGATTACTTCGCCGAGCAGATCGAGCGGCTCTATCCCGCCATGCCACGACTAGAAATGTTCTGCCGCAGCCCGCGCCCGGGCTGGACGGCATGGGGGTTTGAAGCCGCGACAGAGGAGGCAGCTGAATGACCTCCATGCTTCCCATCATCGAGGAACTCGCCGATGCGCCGGACCACAAGGCGCGGGCGCGCTGGCTGCTCGAAGTACCGCTCGCGGTGATCATCCGCGACCAGGTAACCATCCACCGGCTGCTCTCTGCGGCCGGTTTTCTCGAGGGCCTTGCCTACTTCGCAGCCGAGATCGCGGCGCTTTCCGCGACGCGCGGCCGCGACGGGCTCGCGCCGAACACAATTCGCATGACGCGGGAATACGCCCGCATCGGAATTCAGGTCATTGCGCGCGGGGCGGAAGAGGGGACGGTTCTATGATGAAACTAGTACGAGACAGCAATGCCAATTTCCTTGGCGGCTTCAACAAACGCCCGACGCGCCACGTAAGAGGGCGCTTGGCCGATCAAAACGTCGGCGCATGTCTGCACGGCAAGGGTGTAAGCCGACCCGTATACTACCGGCCATCGCTCACTCAACAATGTGGCGGCTCTTCGCGTCGTCGCGACACTTTCAATAACACCTGTATCCGGCAAACGGACAAGCACCGCTTCACTCCACGGACCGACATTCATGGCGAGCCTCAATTGCGCGATGCGGCTCAAACGTTGCGTCAGTTGAATAGTTCCGGCCGAGAGCTTGTGAACACACGGTTGGCCCAAAGGGCGCCTTCATGGGGCGTAGAATGAGCCAGGAAGCCACAATCCGACGCGGTGTGCGCAATGCGCGCTATGCGGCAATACCGAACCATGTCTTTGAGGATGCGCGGCTGTCGATGGAGGCAAGATGGCTCTTGAGCTACCTGCTCTCCAAGCCAGACAACTGGACCGTCGTCATCGGCGATATCATCAAAAAGGGCAATTGCGGGCGCGACAAGGCTCGCAAGATGATCGCCGAGTTGGTCGACGTTGGTTATGCAGAGCGTGAACAGCAGCGCGAGGACGGCAAATTCGGAGCTTCAGTGCTCGTGATCTTCGACGAGCCGCGCTGCGCCACGGCCGCTGAAAACGCGGCCGAAGCGTCTGGTGTTGCAATTCTACCGCAGACGGATTTACCGGCGACGGCATTACCGGCGCCGGTTTCGCCGGCGCCGGTAAAATCGGCACATAGTAATAACTCAGATTCAGCAAATACTGATTATCAGAATCTGAGAGAGGGCGGGCGCGAGGCTCCGGAAGATGGGCAGGAGCCGGAAGACCCGAGGAAGATCGACGCCGCCTTCTGGGCGCTGGTGAAGGATTGGCCCGGCTTCGCCGGCATGCCGAAAGAACCGGCGCGGAAAGCTTGGTTCGCTCTGACGGCTGACGAGCGCCGGGAAGCGTCCGAGCGCTTCGCGCGGTGGCTGCAACTGCTGAAGGCGCAGAAGAAATCCCACACCCCGGCACCATCGACCTACTTCGGCGAAAAGCTCTGGTTGGATGTTCCCGCGCAGGATGTGGCGGCGAAACCTGCGAACGCCATGGCTGCGCCATTCGGCAAGCTCTGGTCGGCAACGCGGCTCGCCGAGCTGCTGCTGCCGCCGTCTGGGATCGTCGCTCCTCCGACGAAATTCGAACAGATGCAGATCGACGCCGGGCAGGTGTCGCTTGCTGACGTGATGGCCGAGAAGCGCATGCGCGCAGGATGGCCGTCGGTGAACAGCATGCAGGAGCGGGCACGCTCGGCGCAGGGCTCGATGTGCCCGCTGGCGCTTGAAGAGGCGGGGCAGGGCTTTCAGGCGGTGAAGCGTGACGGCGATCTGCTTGCCGCGTGGCAGCGTGAGCACAAGCGGCGCGGCTGGCCCTTTCCGGAAGGGCGCTTGCCTGAGTGGGTCTATTTCCCGGCGATCGAGGGAGAGGGCGATCTCGACTTCCTCGTGGCCGAAGCGGTCGAGCGCTACCGCGAACGAATTTCCGACTATCTCGCGAACAGGAGCAAAGGCGATGATCATGCAGCGTAGCACGTTTACCGGAAGCCCGATTGCGCTGCAGGGCCACGATCGTTTCGCCGATCGGATGCGGAGAATCACCGACGGCCTCCTCGACGAGGGCGCGCTCCTCACGGCGAATCTCCGAATCAGCGGCGGTAAAGCGCCGTGGTTTGCGCTTCGGGTCTGGACGGGCCGCGAGAAGACTGTGGAAAAAAGTCTCGACGCCATGGGCGTGCGGTCGCTCGTACCGATGCGGAAAGGGCCGGATTTGCGCCGTCGCGGTCGCGTGATCGAGGGGCAGATGATGCCGGTTATCCATGGTTATGTTCTCGTGCAGATGATGGCGCTGTCCGAGTATCTCGCCGGATTACTGGGCCTCGAGCATGTGATCGATGTGCTTGGCGGGTGCGATCGGCCCATGCGCCTGAGCGACAAGGAAGTCAGCAGATTCAACGGTCTGGCTAGCAAGGGTAACTTTGATTGGGAACGCCCTGTTCACCTGGTGGTGAGGGCTGGAGAACCGGTCTTGATCACCGCAGGCCCGTTCTGCAATCGGAAGGCAACCGTGGTCACGCCAAGCAAGAAAGGGCATGGCGACGTGGTGGTCTCGATCGACTTGATGGGCGGCGAGGTGCCGGTGACAGTGCCTCTTGCTTTGCTCAAGAAGTTGTGAGAGTCATCGTGCCATTGGATGAGCTGATGATCCTGCAGTGAGCCTCTGAGAACGCACGAGAGTGCGGGGCAAAAAACCCGAGGTCGGTACACCGGTCAGCCCCAGCCCTGAAAGCCTCGAAGCCGAGGCAACCGATTCAGGGCAAGTGCGAAAGCTATGACCAGATGACAGGCGGCCGAGAGGTCGCCTTTTTCGTTTAATGGATATGGACAGGTTTTTTCGGAGCTTCTGATGATCGATGCTCAGATCAAAGTCGATCTCCAGCAGTTCAATCGATCCCTCACGGATATCGAGCGGAAGCAGCTTCCCTATGCCCTCATGCTCACGCTGAATGAGACGGCTAAGGGTGGTCGCCTCGAAGTGCAGCGAGAGATGGAAAGGGTCTTTGATCGGCCCACCCCTTACGCAAAGCGGGGCGTCATCTATGACCGGGCATCGCGGCAGAACCTGCGGGCAGCGGTTGTTGTGACCGGCGACCGCACGAAGGGCGGATTGCCTGCCACGGCATTTCTCAGTCCGCAGATCGAGGGTGGGATGCGCACCCATAAGGCCTTCGAGCGGCAGCTGGTCGATCGCGGATTGATGCAGCGGAACCTGGTGGCCGTGCCAGCAAAGCGGGCGACGCTCGATCGGTACGGCAACATGACGCAAGGATTTCTGAACCGTGTCATGGCCGACCTGCAGATCGATTATCGTGGAGCGGGTGCGACCCGTACCCGCACATCATCGTCGCTCAAGCGGAACAAGAATTACAAGAACGTGCGGTTCTTCGTGCCGAGGCAGCCTTCGCACCTCTACCCGGGCGTTTACCAGCGAGATCCGGCAACGAACGCCATCCATCCGGTGATCCTGTTCGTGCCTCAGGTTTCGTATCGCATCCGTCTCCGCCTGCGCGAAGTCGTCGAGCGATATGTGGTTGCCAACGTCCACGATCATTTCGCCGTCGCCTTCCAACGGGCAGTGCGGACGGCGCGATAACAGGAGAATGCTATGAGGCACCAGGTCCTACGAAATGGCGCGACGATGTTTATCGCCGCGCCAACTGGCAAAAATCTATTCCTTTGCTGCGAGTCCGAGTTGGTTGCGACTGGCATTCAGGGTCGCCTGAAGGACATCGACACCAAACTTGAGGGCTTCCGCCTCAGTCTGTATCGAGATGCCTTCGGTGACGGTGCCCTTGGCATCACGGATCACGACTTCCTCTAATGCGTCAAACCATTCCTGGCCTTTGCCTTCGTTAAGTTTAGCCAGTTCCTCGATCGTCACTCGAAGTGCTGATTGAACCGCGACCAAGGCGGCGGCTAACTCCCCTCGTCGAAATCCGGGATTGATGCGATGTGTTCGTTCATGTGTTGCTCCTTTGCAGCTTCAAGCAACCACAACGGGCATCACTAGTCTACCGTTCAGCGCGAAGGGCTCGCGGGTCCTTCCTGGCATCCGCCGGCATGCGGGTATTTGGCACGGCGGAAGTTGTCCAGTCTGAGCGATTTTTTGAAGCCTAAAGTCAGAGCCTAAACTAAAGAGCCGGGCTAAAGAACGAGCGTTCCTAAAGATGAGCCTTGCAGCTGACATCATGACGAAGAGCGCGTTTGCGGCTCATGTCGGCGTCAGTGCCGGGCGCATCTCGCAGTACATCGCCGAGCGGAAGATCTTCGGTGAAGCGCTCGAAGGCGAGGGGCGGAACGCGAAGATCCGTGCATCGGTTGCGGTCGAGCAGCTGCGCAAGACCCTCGACCCGTCGCAGCGGTTCGGAGCGAACGGCACTGCGACGCGATCGCCGCCGGCGCCGGTTGCTTCCGAGCTGTCGTTCGACGTGCCGGAGAAGCCGAAGGCGCCTCAGAAGCCAACCGTCATCGTCGACCCGTTCATTGACGAGGTCGCGGCCGAGAAGCTGAAACAGCAAAAGATCACCACCGCGCGCATGGAGCGCGAGGAAGCGCTCGAGCTCGGCCGGTACATGCTGACCGACGATGGTCGGCGAGAGATGGTCAAGGCCGTGGCCGAGGCGTTCAAGGTCATGGAACAGGCCATCCCTGAGATGGCGAAGGCGATCGCCGCGCAGTTCTCAGTGTCGACCCATGATGCGACCCATGTGCTGCTGAAGTCCTTTCGGGACCATCGGGCCAAGAAGGCGCGCGACTTCGCCGACGCAGCGGCCGAGTTGGACGAGCATGTCGAGGACGAGCAGCAATGACCGTGCTGTTCAATCCCGAGCGGCTCGCTCTCAGCGTGCTGGCCGAGATCTGCGAGCCGCCGCCGGCAGTCGATTATCTCGACTGGGCGAAGCGGAACATCGTGTTCTCGGAGCGCATCACGGACCATCCGGGGCCGTACAACGAAGACCTGGTGCCGTTCTTCTCGGAGATCCTGCGAGCGTTGTCGCCGGAAGATCCGTGCAACATCGTCAGCCTGGCGAAGTCGGCGCAGATCGGCGGTACCATCTGCGCCAACATCTTCACGCTCGGCTCGCTCGACATGGCGCCCGGCGATTTCCTCTATGTCCACCCGACGGAGGAGAACGCGGCGCGCTGGTCGAAGACGAAGCTGATGCCGCTGGTGCGCGAGATGCCCGCCATCGCCAAGCTGTTCTCGCAGAACAGCCGCGATGCGAGCAATTCGGTGCTCTACAAGGAACGCATCGACGGGCGCGGCGCCATCCAGGCGGCCGGCGCCAACTCGCCGGCAGGCCTGTCGATGATCTCGCCGCGAAAGCAGGTTCAGGACGATCTTGCCAAGTGGCAGATGAACGAGGCCGGTGATCCAGAAGTTCAGGCGGACAGCCGCAGCAAGGCGTTCTTCAACGGCAAGATCTTCAAGATCTCGACGCCGATGGTATCGCCGGGCTGCAAGATCACGTCGAACTATCAGGAAGGGACGCAGGAGACCTACCGTGTCCGCACTGCCAAGAGCTGCAGGAGCTGCGCTGGGAGAACATGCGGGATCACATCGATCCCGAGCATCCCGAGCAGGCACATTTCGTCTGCATCCATTGCGGCTGCGAGATCCACGAGCACCACCGCGAATGGATGGTGAAGCCGGAAAACGGCGCAAAATGGGTCGCCAGGTATCCGGAGCGCGGCCGGCGCCATCGGTCCTTCCGCATCTGGATGGCCTATTCGCCGTTCGAACGCTGGGAGAACCTGGCGCGCGAGTGGCTGACGGTCCAGGCCGGCGGACCGGAGAACCGGGAAAAGGGATCTGGCGCCGAGCAGACGTTCCGGAATGACTGGCTCGGGCTTGCCTTCGAGGCGGACAACAAGGCGATCGACTGGGAACTGCTCCGCGATCGCGCCGAGGAACACGGTTTCCAGCGCGGTGTCATCCCGGCCGAGGCGCTGGCGCTGGTGCTCGGCATGGACGTGCAGGGTGACCGTGTCGAGTGGCTGCTGGTCGGTTATGGCAGGAACCGGTACCGGGCCGTGATCGATCACGGCGTCATCGACCATCGCGCCGGCAGCCACCTGGCCGACGCCAAGGAACATTCCGGCCATATCTCGGAGCCGGAGGTTCGCGCCGCCCTCGATAGGCTGCTGCAGCGCGAATGGCTCGACGATGCCGGCCGCAAGCGCACCGCCGATCGCGTGGCCATCGACGGCAACGCCTATACCGACGATGTCTGGAACTGGGTTCGCAAGCATCCGAAGTCGCGCGTCATCATGGTGCGCGGCGGCAATACGGAAGCCGCGCCGCCGATCGTGCAGACGAAAGAGTACGACCGAAAGGGCAAGCCGAAGAAGCAGAAGTGGTCCTCGCGATTCTTCACCTTCAACGCCTCGGCCTTCAAGATTCGGCTCTATCGGGACTACAAGAAAGACGATCCGGAGCAGGCGGGCTACATCCGTTTCGCCCGCGGCTTCGGAGACGATTTCTACCAGCAGGCG
>Ga0209281_1001746_pt1 | contig 11135 bp, 11 predicted proteins | sample MedtruBG_FD_187514 | JGI IMG/M metagenome (GOLD analysis project Ga0209281, IMG submission 187514) | Root nodule microbial communities of legume samples collected from California, USA - Medicago truncatula BG (SPAdes) (version 2) | ecosystem: Host-associated > Plants > Roots > Nodule | place... | reverse complement strand
AGGGACGCAAGAAGGCAACGGGCACGCGTGCCGCGCTACTGACGATCGCCCGGCCGAATGCCCGCTGGTCGGTCGATTTCGTTCATGACCAATTTGCGCATGGCCGCCGGTTCCGCGTCTTCAACGTGATCGACGACGTGACCAAGGAATGCCTGGCCGCGATCGTCGACACGTCGATTTCGGGTCGCAGGGTAGCCCGAGAACTGAGCCTGGTCATCGCCCGGCGCGGCAAGCCCGGCCTGATCGTCAGTGATCATGGCACGGAGTTCACCTCGAACGCCATGCTGGCCCCGGCAACGCCTTTGTTAACGAAGCAAAACGCCAGGTATTCGGTCAGGTAGGTATTGACCAACTCGCTGGCCCGAGCGAGATCTTCATCGTCGCTGACGAAACCGGCAATGCAGCAATGATCGCGACCGATCTGCTGGCGCAGGCCGAACACGACGTCCGCACCCGTGTTGGCCTCGTAACGACTGACCGAAAGCTCGCCGAAGACGTTCTCAAGGAAGTCGAAAAGCAGTTGGAAGACCTGCCGACAGCTCCGGTAGCAGGCGCTGCATGGAAGGACTACGACGAAATCACTGTCGTGGAAGACGAAGGCGCGATGACTGCCTACTCGGACTACATCGCGACAGAGCATCTGCAGGTCCACACTCGGGATCCGCAGGCAACCGCCAAGAAGCTTCGGAACCACGGCTCGCTTTTCATCGGTGAACTCGCCAGCGTTGTCTATTCCGATAAGTGTTGCGGTACGAACCACACCCTACCGACGATGGCCGCAGCTCGCTACACCGTTGCCGCGGTGGCTCCGGCAGCTGTGCGCCAGAGCGCGACCGAAAAGCTAGAAGGCCACCGCCGCGCAGCTGCGTCACGCCTCAGCCCCAAGCAACTCGCCGCGGAGTGTATCCATCTATTTTTGGCGAAATGAGCCGGCAGGATCACTTGTCGGTCTTCGTTTCGTTCGAGCCGAGCACACAGGCAGAGGGCATAGGAGATGTCGCGTTCGCTGTGGGAACGGATCACTGAGATGCCGGGGATGATCCGGGTTGCCCACAACTTCCCTCACCGCATCGGCGCCCGGCGCTCCAGTGTAAAAAACCGCTAGCGACGAGTACGGTTTTCCGATGACCTCAAGCAGCCAAGGGAATGGCTTGTGCGGTTGCCTTTTGAATGCAAGGGAACGAGAGTGTCAGATATAGCGATTTCTTGTAGACCGCGCCCCAGGGTGGTGAACATACTGAACAGTCTTATTGGGTCGGCAATTGTAAATATTTCTCGTCTGTGGGGCTTGATGTCCTAGGAGCACTTCAGATTTGACTGCCGTTCGGTGATTATTTTTACCAGGTGCTGCTCGGGCACTTCCTCGGACCGTGTTGGGTGTTAACGTGCTTAAACACCGAGGAGGTGAACCATGGCCAGAAGGCGCGTTCTCACCGGGGGTATCGCTCAGGAATCCCACAGCTTTAACCCGATCATCACACGTCGTGAACGATTCACGATCATACAGGACCAAGGCGCAGTCGAAGCCAACCGTGGTGCGAACTCGACCTTTGGCGGAGTGATCGATTCCGCTAAGGAGGCCGATGTCTACCTGATCGTTCCTACCCTCTTTCGGGCGCAGTCTGGTGGACCGGTCGATGACACGGTCTTCGCTGAAGTTAGCGACATTATGGTGGAGGCCGCGAAACGAGGCGATTTCGACGCTGTTGTCCTTCCCCTCCACGGCGGCATGCTCACCGAGACCTTGGCAGATCCTGAGGGCGTCTTGATCGCTCGGCTCCGCGAGATCGTTGGTAACGACGTTCCGATTACCGCGGCGTTCGACCTTCATGCGCACGTAAAGGAATCCACGCTGGAGCCTCTCGATTTCCTTTCCAGCTACCTGACAAACCCACATGAGGATCAATCGAGTACAGCAAAGCGAGCTTTCCGTGCCGCAATGGGAATTCTAGATGGCACATTCGATCCGGTCTTGGCGGCGACCTTCCTCCCCATGCTGACGCTGGGCAACGACACCACGTTATCGGGACCCCTAGCTGAGATACACGCCTATGCTCAGAATGCGGTAAAGCAAGACAGGGTGTGGGACGTGTCCATTTTCAACTCCCAGCAGTTCCTTGACGTGCCTTCGATGGGGCAAACCGTTCTCGCATATGGAAACGGCGAAGTGGACGAGGCGCGGAAGGTCGCAAACGAGATCATCAGAATGATCTGGGACTATCGGGACGACCTCATCAACAAGTACCCGGCGCTCGAAAACGAACTGGAGAACATCGAAAAGAGTGTTCGTTCCATCATAATCGGGGACCAGGGAGATCGTGTCGCTGCCGGAGGACCAGGAGACAGCACTTACATCCTGAACTATCTTTTTGAAAACAAGATCGACGTCGAAACCTATTTTCCAATCTATGACCCGGAGGCTGTCGCAACATGTGAGCGGGCGGGTGCCGGTCAAGAAATTAGTCTCAAATTCGGTGGAAAGTATTCCACAGTCAGCCCGAGCGTAAGTACTAGAGGTAAAATTATCAGTATTGGAAAGCACGTTCCGGTTGTCTACGATGGCCCCTCTGACGGGGGCACACGGACACATATCGAAAAATTTGCGGTCTTGAGGGTCGGCAAGATCAATGTGCTGCTTACAAACCAGCCCTACGCCTACATTGATCCAGACTACTTCAGAGCCGTTGGCCTCGATCCTGACAAGGCGAAGCTCATCGTTACGCGTTCAGGCTACCACTTTCAGCTCAACTTCGCAAAAATCGGACGTGTGGTGACCGTAGATACGCCTGGCATGAGTTCGTACTACGTCGACCAATTCCCGTGGAAACACGCGCGTCCTTTTTACCCGGTCGACAAGATCGACTACATGCCGCGGCAATACACCCGCTATCGAGCCTAACTCTGTCGGGGGCTTGAATCCCAGCCTCCGTGGAAACGTATCATGCATCTGGCCATAGCACGCCTAATGTGGGCGGTGATCCCCATCGTGGCAATTCTCGACGGCGCGGTTAAATCGGCGCCCTTCAGTCATGTCGACGACTCGAACGAAGGTTGCTTGCCCCCTAAACGACAACTGTCTGTTCCGCCAACACAATAACACAATTGGGAACTCGAGGAAAATCACTTGCATCGTCGCGGCTAGAGACCGCGCGGATTGGATCGTCCAGCATAGTAGGGGATTTTGTTTCAACGGCTTCCTGCAGAAATCCGTCAGTATCTCCTGGTCACCGGCGTCTTGAGCCAATCGCGTAGCCCGGCCGCCACATTCAGGCCTCCGATTCACTTCCCGCGGGCAGTCGCCGCCTCCCCGGTGCACAGGATAGTGGGCGCCGGGTTTGGCAGGGCGGCGCTCCTTTAGCCGGACTTCATGTTCTCGAGGTCCTACTCGTACAGGAACCGCCTGCGTTAGCGCAGCTTCGATCTGCCAAGCGTCGCGGGCGAAGCGCCACGACGCCAACCGATTCCACCTCGCCCGCGAGCGACTAGTGTTCCGCTACGGTATTTGCTGTACGGCACCTTACGAAGTCTTGGGCTGCAGCCGAATCAATCCAATGCCATTCTCGACGTCGATCTTAGTGCCAAACAGCTCCGACAGCTTCTGCATTCGCTCCAGAATGGATCTTGCCTGCTGCCCTTTGGCGAGCCTAGGAACGCCTCTGTTCGCAAACCTATTCGTGCGACGTAGCTCGATTGGATAGAGCTGCAACTCGGCAAGCTGATTGCCCACAAAGCGGCTGGTCGTGACGACGCTCTCATAAAACTCCACGCCAGATTGGGGGCCGACAAATCCTTCGGCTGTCGGATAACCTTTCGCCACCTCATCGGCCGTAACTTCGGCATCCGTATCAATCCGCGGATCCTTACCGTAGACCTCATACATATCAATCCCCACTGGTGTTCGGATGTCCTGGCAGAAGAAGTTACCTAGGCTGTAAAAAATAGGTCGCCCCTTATAGATTTCGATGCCTCGCAGTATATGCGGTCCGTGTACGATATATGCGTCAGCTCCCGCATCAATAAGCCCGCGAGCAAACGATTGCTCATAGTCCGCTGGTTCTTGGCTCCATTCGCCAGGCTCGTGCCCGTGGTTGGTCGCGATGCAGAAGTCGGAGACCTGCTTACCGTGACGAACATTGCGCAATATATTTGCGGCGTCACGGGAGTTCGCTTCGAAGCTGTAGCCGGCGCTGTCGCCTCCCTTGAAGATCACTCCATCCAGGACAACTCGGCTTAGTTCTTTTCCTGATGAGGTATATCCAGGCAATGCCTCGCGAACTTCCCTCAGGTTTTCAAGCATCATGTTGGGAACGGTTACGCTCTTTGTCAACCGAAGGGCGTTGAGGCCTGGTCTTCCGGGGGCCTCGCCGGCCGGATCGCAGGCACGGGACATCGGTGTGATGGTGGTCGCGAAGGAAACAAGAGCCACTCGCCCTCGGGGAGTTTCTAGGAACCGCGCCGCACCGGCCTGTCCGAGAGTCTCCCCCGCCCCTGCGTGGACGATTCCATTCACCTCAAGAGACCGACTGGTCTCGCGCATACCTTCAACCCCCCAGTCAAGTGTGTGGTTATTGGCGCGGCTCAACATGTTAAAGCCCATCGCTTTCAAATCAGGTCCAAGCTCAGGTGCGCTGATGCAATAGGCTCCGCCGTACTCCGCTTCCGGCCATCCCTTAGATCGAAAAGCCAAGATGTTGGTTTCCAAATTACCGAATTTAACGTCAGCTCCTTCAAAGATTCGGAGGACGTCGACGAGGCCAGGATGGTAGCCTTTTGTAACTGGCCGCGCATACAGAAGGTCGCCCACTGCAGCCACGGTAAAACCATCTTCAACGTTGGTTTCTATCGAACCGACTGTATCAAAACTGCCATCCTGCTCGATTCTTTCGGGCTTGCTTTCGTTCGAATGAGTTTCCATTATTCTTCCTAGCTGGTTGCAGCTAAAATATTTATGCCTTGGTCTCTTCATTCGGAGCAAACGAGGCAAGCCTGTGAGGCAGTGAGGCATCAATCGTCTGAGCCACGACGTCTGATGCTGGCGCGCGCACATGGCAGGCCACACGGCGCCCATCGGCCATTGGAACCAGAGGCGGAAGATCGATGCGGCAACGTTCGACCGCGAGCGGACAACGAGGGTGGAACGCACAGCCGCTTGGCGGGTTGACCGGGCTAGGCACTTCCCCTTCCACGGGCGCCTCCAGCCGCACGCGGGTTGGGTCGGGCATCGGCGCTGCGGCGATCAGCGCTTCGGTGTAGGGGTGGACCGGCTTGGCAAACAGAGCCTCACACGTCGCGAGTTCCACAATCCGCCCCAGATACATGACCGCCACGCGATGGCCGATATGCTCGACGACACCAAGGTCGTGTGAGATGAACACGAAGGCGATACCCATCTGCTGTTGGAGGTCCAGGAGCAGGTTTAAGATCTGTGCCTGCACCGACACGTCAAGTGCTGACACTGCTTCGTCTGCGATGATCAGTGAGGGCTGAAGCGAAAGCGCTCGCGCAATGCCGAGACGCTGGCGTTGGCCACCCGATAACTCGGACGGTAGCCTGTGCATCATTTCGGGCGACATTCCGACCTTTGTTAGAAGGTCCGCGGCAAGTGCATTGCGCTGCTTGCGGCTTAGTCGCTCAAAATTCTCAACGGGCTCGGTGATGATCTGTCCGGCGGTGAGACGTGGGTTCAGCGACGAATAAGGATCTTGAAAGACCATCTGCATTCGCCGGCGATACGTCCGGAGCGCATCTTTCTTTAGGCTCGCTACATCGGTCCCATCGATCAGAACGCGGCCGTTTGTTGGCTCGACGAGGCGCATCAATAGCCGCGCGACCGTCGACTTGCCACAACCGGATTCGCCAACGATGCAGAGGGTCTCGCCTGCCCCGACGGAAAAGGATACATCCTCCACGGCCCGGACGACCGGGATGGTCCGCTTCAGCAATCCCGCACCAAGTGGATAATGCTTGGTCAGATTCTCGACTTTCAGCAACGGATCACTCATGCTTTGATTACCTCCTCAGAACGCCAGCAGGCCGCAGCGTGACCTGGGACGACGTCACGCAGGCTGGGCGTCTTCTCGCGGCAGATGTCGGTTGCGAACGGGCATCTGGGCGCGAAGCTGCAACCGACGATGGGCTCGCGGAGGCTTGGCACGATTCCGGGAATTTCTGGAAGACGATGCTGTCGACCTTGCCGCCGATCCGGCACCGAGCGCATCAGAGCCTTTGTGTAAGGGTGTGCAGGGCGCGCGAAGAGTTCAGTGACCGTCGCTTGTTCGACGATCCGGCCTGCATACATGACGATGACGCGTTGGCATGTCTCGGCTACGACGCCCAGATCATGTGTGATAAACATCACTGCCGTTCCCATGCGCTCTTTCAGGTCGACGATTAGACGCAGGATCTGCGCCTGGATCGTGACGTCGAGTGCAGTTGTCGGCTCGTCGGCGATCAACAGTTCTGGTGAACAAGCAAGCGCCATCGCGATCATGACGCGTTGGCGCATCCCGCCAGACATTTCGTGAGGATAGTTGTTGACACGACGCTCGGGGTCCGAGATGCGGACGAAGCGGAGCATTTCTTCGGCCTTGGCCATCGCAATTGGGCGGGAGGCTCCCGTGTGAATCTGCACCGCTTCGGCAATCTGGCGACCGACAGTGTAGACCGGGTTCAGACTCGTCATTGGGTCCTGGAAGATCATTGCGATCTTGTCACCGCGGATCTTTCGCATCTCCCGCGCCGACAACTCAAGAAGGTTGCGCCCCTGAAACCGGACCTCACCTCCAACCGTCTCAGCAGTCTGCTTCGGCAGCAACCGAAGGATCGAGAGGGCAGTGACGCTCTTCCCGCATCCGGATTCGCCGACGACGCCAAGCGTCTCGCCCTTCATCACGTGGAAGCTGATGCCGCCGAGGGCATGAGTCACACTTTCTTCACCGTAAAAATGCGTTTCAAGGTTTCGAACATCGAGAAGTATGTCTTCACCAACGGTATTATGCATTTGCATGTCAGCGCCTCCGCTTCGGGCGGGGATCGAACATATCACGCAGACCATCCCCGAGCAGGTTGACAGCGAGAACCGTTGCAGCAAGGCAGATGCCGGGGGCGAAGATCGTCAGGGGGGCGATGGCGAGATACAAGCGCGAATTGGCGATCATGTTGCCCCAGCTGGGAATCTCTGGAGGCACACCGACGCCGAGGAAACTCAGTCCAGCCTCCGTCATGATGGCGCTCGCACACACAGTGGCGCCCTGCACCATCAGCGAGGGAATGGTGCTCGGCAGGATATGCCGCCACAGCACCTTGGGCAGCCGTGCGCCGCCGCAAAGCGCCGCCTCCACATAAGGGCGCTCGCGAACGCTAAGCACCACTGAGCGAACCAATCGCGCGACGGCTGGCGTCTCAGGGATGGCGATGGCGATGATGAGGATGCCGATACCAGGGCCTGTCAGCGAGATGAGCGCAATGGCCAGCAGAATGGTGGGTATTGACATCAAGCCGTCCATCACCCGCATGACGATGCTGTCGAACGTCCGGTTGTAGCCGGCGAGAATGCCAATCAGCAGCCCAATCATGGCCGCACAGGCGGCCGACAGCAATCCGACCACGAGCGATATCCGCGCGCCGAAGATCGTTCGGGCAAACACGTCGCGTCCAAGATTGTCGCTGCCGAACCACATCTCGGCCGACGGCGGCTTGAGACGCTTGAACGGATCCATGTTTCCCGGATCCCCGGCGTAAAGCGGAGCGGCAAGCGCCAGAAAAAGCAGGAGCGCCAACAGGCCACCGCCGATCAGCACAAGCGGATGTCGCCTGGCCATACGGGCAAAACTCGAAAGTCTCAGCAGGGCCGGCGGCGCGGTTTCAAGTGGTGTGGAGAGAAGCGTCATATCAGTACCGGATGCGCGGGTCGATCAGCGTATAGGCCAGATCAACTGTGAGATTGATAAGCACGTACAGACCTGACGTCAGGATGAGCACGCTCTGAATGATGGGATAGTCGCGGTTGTTGATCGCATCGACGACCAGCCGCCCGATGCCGGGTATGTTGAACACCGTTTCCGTAAGCACAACCCCGCCGATCATATAGGCAAAGCTAATGCCGATCACTGTCAGGATCGGCACGCCGGCATTCTTCAAAGCATGGTGGACAAGCATGGCATAGGACGGCGCTCCCTTGGCAGCGGCCGTTCGCATATAATCTTCCGACAGAACCTCAAGCATGCTGGCGCGCGTGACCCGGGCGATGAAGGCAATGAAGCCGAGGCCGAGAGCAAGGGTGGGCAGGATCAGGTGCGTGAACCAGGGCCCGAGGCCACCTTCGATCGGCTTGTATCCCTGGACTGGCAACCAATGAGTTCGTATGGCGAAAAAATAGATCAGGAAATAGCCGATGACAAACACCGGAACGGAGTAACCAAGTGCAGAAAAGGCCGTAAGAAGGCGGTCAACGAGACCGCCAGTTCGCCATGCGGCAAGGACGCCGAAGGAAACCCCGGCCGTTACTGAAAGGATCATCGTCAGAATCGACAGGGAAAGGGTCGGCTCGAGCCGCTGCGAGATGAGCTCGAGTACTGGCCGTGCGGCAAAGATCGAGTTGCCGAAATCACCGCCGAGCATGTCGCGCACCCAATGTATGAACTGAAGCAGCATAGGATCATTCAATCCCAGCTGCTCGCGGATGCCGGCGATCATCTCCTCCGTGGCCGACCTGCCGGCGATGATGGCGGCCGGATCGCCAGGAGCCATTCTGAGAAGCAGGAAGACGAACATCCCGACCATCACCATGACGGCGACGGTCGAAACTGTCCTGCGAAGGATATAGGCCGCCATTAGACCGAGCCCTTTTGCAAGTTCCAAAACGGAATTAGTGTCGCGGGTACCTCGATCAGCCCAGTTAGTGTCTTGCGACGCGCGACTGGGGTGACAATCTGGCCCAGCCTAACATCGCCAACAAAGTCCCACCAAACCCGTTGCATCTTGCGGGCCAGAGTTTTGCGTTCATCGAGAGTGCCCACATCCGCCCATTTGCCTCGAAGAGCTTCATATTCGTCGTTCTTCGGCCAACCGAACCAAGCCTTGTCGCCGCTCGCATTGAGGAAGACGGCAGAAGGCGGTTCGCCTTGGACGTAGTCAGGATCGTTTGTGATAAAGATGCTCCAGCCTCCGTTCTCAACTGAACCCATGTTGCCTCGTCGCGCGACAAGCCCGCCCCAGTCGCTCGACGCGAGTTCCACATTGATGTCAATTTTGCGCAATGTGTCCGCTAGAAGCTGGCAGGCAGCATGAGCCTCTGCCCAGTCAGTGGGGTCAAGGATCACGACTTTCTCACCGGTATATCCCGACTCCTTAAGAAGCTGCTTTGCTTTCTCTGGGTCGCCGCCCTTCTTGAACCAGCCGGTGTTTTCGTCGTTGGAGTAAGGTGTGCTGTTTCCAAAGATCGAAGTGACGGGTCGGCCGAATCTCGGATCGGGAGCGGTGACCCGCAGAAATGCTTCCTGGTCGATGAGATGAAGGATCGCCTGGCGCGCATTCACATTGTCAAACGGCTTATGCAGGCAATTCATGCGCAAACACATGTCAGTGCCAGACTTGTTCAGAACCTGCAGTTCTAAGCTGGGATCACTCTCGATCATGGAGTAAAGGTCCGCGGGCGGCAACTCCACGAAATCAACCTCAGCGGCCTGCAAAGCAGCCAGGGAGGTCTGCTGATCCGCGATATTCTGCCAGATGACACGATCAACCTTGACCACCTTCCCGCCAGCCAGCCCATTTGATGGCTCGCTACGCGGTACGTATTTTTCGTTACGATCGTAGGTGTAGCTTGAGCCGGGCTTCAAAAGAGATTCATTGAACTTGAATGGTCCTGATCCGATATTCGTGGTGACTTGCTCGGCAAACGGGCGCTCCGCGTCCTTTTCGCGCATGATGAACGGACACGGCGCAGGAATTCTCCCCAGCATATCAATTAATACGCCTAAGGGCTCCTTGAGCACGATGGTGAAGGTTTTGTCGTCCTTCTTCGAGATATCCTTGGCCCGCTCCATGAGCAGTTGTCCACCGGCTTGCCCCCAGCGACGGATTGAAGCGACGCAGTCCGCTGCGGTAACAGGCGTGCCATCGTGCCAGCCCAGCCCATCACGGAGTTCGAACGTATAGGTTTTCTTGTCGTCGGAAACTCCCCAATTGCCCACCATCTGCGGCTGTGGCTTCAGTTCGGAGTCCAGTGCAAACAGGGTATCGTATATATTTAGGCCATGGGTTTGGGTCGGATCAGTTGTCGTAAAGATTGGATCGAAAACCGTGAGGTCAGCCATAGTCAAACGGACTGTTCGCACGTCGGTTGGCGCTGTCTGTGCCCGCACAATGGAAGGAAAAGAAAGCGCCGTGCCAGCAGCCGCGCCCAACTTGAAGAGATTACGACGTGAGAGTCTCATGTTCAGTTCCCTTTTGATAATTTTCTCGGTTACGCACGTTGGCCATCTGCCGACAAACACGAGCTAAGTGCTTGCCTTCCGCCCCTGACACCATCCGGCCGGGCATTTTTGACGACAAACTGGCAACACTGGCGCGTCGCAATTTTACGCCAAATTGTCGTAATTGGTGAATTGATGACTGATCATCGCACGATCCCGGAAAAGCCGTTGAATTCAAGGGCAAGGCGCCGCAGATCCCAAAAGCATCGCCTTCACAACGGAATGGCGACTGAGTGACCACTCGTCCATTCTATCCTCCCAGATTTCCCGACTTCTGTCGGCGTATTGTTGGGATTCACGATAGATGCGCGCCGAAGTAATTCCGCATCTCAAACGCATCAATTTTGAAATGGGCGCGGCATAATTCTCCTCCGACTGAGGCAATCCCCTCAAAGCCTTTGAGTGGTCTCTGGAGACTTCCAGGATTAGCCACGGAGATCGAAATGATTTCTACTTGTTTACGAGCGTGACGATTTCGGGGACGCCGCCGGAACGAGTTTACGGATCGCAAGCGACGGTCTTTGGGCGTATGGGGTAGTGTGCTGAAGGTTCTGCAAATTCACTGAGAGAGGCGGTCATGGCAGGCTGGTGATGTTGACGTCACCTGATCCCCTGGAAGGAACGCCACCATGACCAAGACTGAAGGTAAGACAGCCAGCG
>Ga0209281_1001742_pt1 | contig 11171 bp, 7 predicted proteins | sample MedtruBG_FD_187514 | JGI IMG/M metagenome (GOLD analysis project Ga0209281, IMG submission 187514) | Root nodule microbial communities of legume samples collected from California, USA - Medicago truncatula BG (SPAdes) (version 2) | ecosystem: Host-associated > Plants > Roots > Nodule | place... | reverse complement strand
TGATCGTTGGTGGATTAACTGTTATCATATGGATTATGTCCGGTTTATCTGGTTTCTTATATGAAATGATTCCAGGATTCTTCCTATCACTTGTATCAGTTATTGTTGTAAGTTTATTAACTGCAAAACCAGATAGCTCTGTTGATGAACAATTCAGTGAAATGGAAAAAGTCTTAACAGACATGAAATAATGTTAAGATTCTATAGATAAACAACCGAAAGAGAATGTCTCTGTTACTCGGTTGCTGGAAAAAAAGAACTGTGGATTTCTAACAGTTCTTTTTTCAATGCAACACTGCATAAAAGAGTACCTTCTCTTTCTGATTGGGTATCTATTTTGAAGTATAAATCATAATTACCAATTATAACTTAGGCTTACGCGCATCATAGCTCCAATTCTTTATCTCCTTCTCTTCTTAGCCATGTATTAAAAGCAGCAGGGTTTGCTTCATTGATTAGAAAAACCCTTGCACCTCGTGGAATATCATCCTGTCCATAGCCTCCATATCCGGTATATCCTGCATAGCCAAGTCTAATTCCTTTTAATTCTGCACAATAATTATTTAGATGATCGTGACCTACAAATACACCCTTAACATCACCCGTTTTAACTAGTCTATTAAAGAAACCTAGGTTTATTTTTGCACAGCATTCATCTTCATGTCTTTCTCCGTCTATTAATCCAATTGCCCATGCTTCTTTAAATTTCTTCAAGGGTATATGAAAAAACATAATCGCTGGTATTATACTTTTGTATTTCTTTTTTAATTTTAATGCAGTTCTTTTATACCAACATGCTTGTGTGAGTTTTATCCAATCGTATCCGCCTATAAATGATGGTGCATATTTTCCTGAGTCTAACATGTAAATATTAAATTTAGGTATATTATCTTTAGATCCTTGTATTAGAAAATTATAATTTCCGATTCTATCAAAAGTTCTATATCCTATTTCGCTGATATTATAATTGTATGACATATAAATCTTCATCATTTCCTCTTTAGACATAACATTATGTTCATCATCATGATTTCCAAAAATTATGGCCCAAGGAATTTTTCTTTCTTCCATAGGCTCTGCTATGTGGCTAATTGCCTTACATATATCCTCTACGCTCTGACATTTACCATCAATGCTATCTCCAGTTAAAACAACAAGGTTAGGCTTCTCATATTGTAATATCTTGTTCATAAGATCTATGCCTTTATCACTGTTTGGACCTTCATGTAAATCTGTAAATTGAACAATTTTAAAATTTCCATTTGTATCAAACTTAAGATTAGCCTTCATTAACGAACTCCTTATAATTATAACAATTATATTGTATGAAATATCTGCTTTGTTGCTACTCTATAGATATCCAAACTTCGAGCCTAATTTATGCTTTAAAATGATTTCCATACCAGAATGAGTAAAAAAATAACTGTAGGTATTTCTTCAGTAAAAGTTGTTACAATCCTGCTTGTCATTAGCTTGCTAAGGAGCATGCAGGCGTTGACACAATTTTTACTGGTAGAAATCCATAGATGTTTTCTCTAGCAACCGAACAAAAGAGTATCTTCTCTTTCGCCTTATTATCGCATAAGTCTAAGTTTAGTTTGTTTATTTATACGTAAAGGGCCAAGCACTTGTGCTTGACCCTTTAATTTGTAAATATTATTACATATTTAATCCCGAATAAGCTTCTTCCCCATGCAGCGAAATATCTAATCCTTCTGATTCTTGAGCAGAAGTAGCTCTTAAATTCATAAATAAACTCATAACTTTTAATATTATTAAAGTTGCAATTGCTGCATATAATGCTGTAACGCAAGTAGATAATAAATGAGCTTTTAGAAGAGCAAAGTTACCATATATTGCTCCATCTGCACCTGCTGGATTAATTGCTTTTGATGCAAAGATAGCTGTAGCTATAGATCCCCAAATACCTGCAACACCATGACATCCAAATGCATCTAAAGCATCGTCATATCCTAACTTTTTCTTTAATACTGCAATTGCAAAGAAACTTAACGCTCCCCCAACTAGTCCAATAAATACAGCTGAAATAGGTGTTACATAACCCGCACCTTGAGTTATTGCTACAAGTCCTGCTATAGCTCCACTGATTGTTCCTAAAGCAGTAGGTTTTTTGTATAATAGCCATTCACAAGCTACCCATGCTACTGCTCCTGCAGCTGCTGAAGTATTAGTAGTGAAAAATGCATTAACTGCTACATAATTCATTGCAAGTGCACTACCTGCATTAAATCCAAACCATCCGAACCATAAAAGTCCGCCTCCAAGTATAGCCATAGGTATATGGTGTGGTTCTGGAACTGCTTTTTTTCTTTTGCCAACGAAGATTGCAGCAACAAGTCCTGAAATACCTGAATTTATCTCAACAGGATGTCCACCTGCGAAATCAAGCACTCCTAAATTCTTTAACCATCCGTTAGTTCCCCATACCCAGTGAGCTATAGGTGAATAAACAAGTGTACTCCATAAAATAATTAATACTATAAAAGCTGGAAAGTTCATACGTTCAGCAACAGAACCTGAAATAACCGCTGCTGTAATTGCAGCAAACATCAATTGAAATACTACGAATTCTAAATGAGGAATTGTACCTGCATAATCTGCATTAGGAGCTATCCCTACATTTCGTAAAAAGCTCCAATCAAGCCCGCCTATTACACCATTAATATCTGGTCCAAATGCTAAAGTATAGCCAATAAAAATCCATTGTATAGATATAACAATAAGTGCTGCATAACTATGTACTGTAATACTTAAAACATTTTTACTTCTTACCATTCCTCCATAAAATAGAGCTAACCCTGGTACCATTAGCATTACTAACGCAGCGGAAATAATTACAAATCCCATATCCGCACCATTAAACATTTCCATCCTTTTATTCCCCCTTGAATAATTATTGAATTGTTAACTTTTAATTATTTTCTAAAATCACTTTTAATAAAAAAACGTCTCCACTTCAAAAAGGTATCCCTATTATTAGAAATATCTTTCTCTTTGAAATGAAAACGTCGTTGTTTTCTAAAATTTAATTCACTTTTTATATTACTTTTATTAGTTTACCTTGCTATGTTTCACATGTCAATACAAAATAAAATAATTTTTCAACGCTTCTCTTATCATGAATATTTTTTTTCAAAGTATTCATAAAATGAATTAAACTGTAAATAAAAAACACTCTTATCTCATTAAAGAAATAAGAGCATTTTAATATAGTTCTATTATAGGAAATTAACCATGTCGTATTCATAATCAACATATTATCCCCTATTCCCTCCTGAAAATTCTTTTCCTGGATTAATATCTAAAACAACACGTTCTGGTTTTACAATTGAAACTTCATGTCTGCATTTCCATATATTATCTTCAGTAATTCCTTCTACTGTGTTCAGATTATCAGCTGCATCCTGATTATCAAAAATATAGTATCCATAAGAATATAATAAATTTGAAATTTGATCAGTATCTAAATTTTTAAAATGACATTGTAAATCACACAACCCCACTGCTGATAGCCCTAATGTATCCATAATATACTCATTTTCTATTCCCTCAACCTTAAATAATCTTACATTTAATATGCCCAGTAAAAGATCATAATCATCATTTGATGGATTATTTTCTAAGTAATCCTCCCTGCTTATAAATTGCTCTGTTAGATGAAAATTAATCCCCTCACATGGCATTAGCTCAACAATAGCATAAAGTGCTTTTTGGAAAAGTTCTATTCTTTTAGTATACTCCAAGCCAATAGCCATTACATCTGTTACTAAAACTCTATATTTACATTCTTCAATTGCTTTTTTATTATTAAAATTTAAAGATTGACCTAATGAATTACTCACCTTTTCTTTATCTGGTTCATCATAAATAACGCTGATTATTATTGAAACCGGAGCACTGACATTTTTGTACTCTAGCACATAATCCTTAAATGCAAATGTAGTATTGTTATCCTGCTTGGCCACAAGCTCCACATTACTACAATATTTATTTATATTTTCTAAAAATTCCTTTTCCAATATAATTGGATTTTCTTTCATATAAAGTTCCACACTATACGTCTCTGCAAAGACATCTGGACCATTCACCAGCTTTTCTTTATTTTTTTCTGTATATTTTTTCATTATAACGCCCCCTCTTTTTTACTCCGTAATATTTTTTTATTTGTAATTTTAGGAAATAAATTTATTTCACTACTAATATAAAAAAGCTGCCTCAAAATCAAAAATTTTGAGACAGCTTTGTCTATTAAATGCTTAATTAATTATAGCACAACATTTAATAATGTGGTAGATATAAATTTTCCTTTAGATTTGCCTTAGCATATTATCTTGCTTTTTCCTCTCCGAATTCGTGAGTAATACACATAAGTTCGATTATTATTGAGAAAACCCACATCATTCTTCACGTTGTTTTTTGTTCTTTAGTAATGTAGATGTATCTAATCTTTGTTGCTTCCCTCTATCCATGCTGTCTTCTTTAATTTTCTTTCTTGCTGGCTTTTCTTTCTTTATATCTTTTTCTTTATTCGTACTTGTATTTTGTTTTCCTTTTAAATTGCTGTCGTGTTTGAGATTATTAGAGACTTTATCATCTTTGTCATCCCAAGACTCACTTTTTCCTTTTTCATTAGAAATATATTTATCTAAACTTTTTTGACCTTTAAGAGCAGTTAATTTATCCATAAAACTCTTGAAATACTTGTCAAAATTTAAGTTCAATCTTCTGTATGCTATATCAAATAGGAATAAGAATATAGCAATAACCAAAGCTGGAATTGTTAAGTTTACAGGTTTGTATGCACTTTTAATTTCCCCTGTAAATGCTTCTTTAGGTTTATTAATAAAGCTTCCTTTTACTTCACTTACTAATCTTTCTATCTTATCCTTATTCTTATTGAATTTATATTCATCAGAATATTGAAATGAAAATGCTCCATTATAGTTATTTAATACTTCTCCATCATTATCTTCTCTTATATTAAAAGTATAAAATCCTAAATCATTCAGCTTAACTCTTCCAACAAACTTTCCTGGCTCCTCTTGACTTAATTCTAATTCGTCATTTTCTCCACTTTCACTATTATATACTGCTTTAATTTTAGACCCATCTTTAACTGAATCACTGTAAAACTCTACAACAGCTTCGCTGCCACTTTGAGTTATAGACACTTTTCCATCATCACTAAGATCTGGAATAGTCCAATAAATAGAATTTTTTATTAGCTGTGCTCCTTTATTCCAAGTTAAAAAATTACCACTCCACTCTCCATTAATATCAGATGTCCAGCTTACAGTTTTGCCTAGCCCATACTGATTAGCAGCAAGTATTGGTTCATCATGATTGGATGATAAAATTTCTATAGCTTTATCTTTAATAGAAGTACCAATGTATCCAAGTAATGTAGGCAATGAATTCTCTACCATCACCCCATTTAAAATTTCATGATTACTTACTATTTTAGGTGTAAATTCTTCATTGATAATATAGGTACCAGCTGATAAAAGTACTTCCTTTGCAAAAATTCTAGGTATATCAGTGTATTTATCAGTATGATAAGTTCTTCCTTTTCCCATCTCTGCTAATTCTCCTAAGAGCTGGCTATCTGCATCTTCACCTACTGAAACTGTAGATAATGTTATACCTGCCTTATTTGCATCTCCAAGTAAATCACTATAATTACCTATTCCAAAATTATCTTGTCCATCTGTCAAAAGTATAATGTGTTTAATTTTAGCACTGCTTTCAGATTGATTCTTATAAGCCTCTTCCAATGCTGGATAAATCGATGTACCTCCACCTTCTCCAATTCCTGCAATCATTCCTTTAATTTGTTCTCTATCTGCTGCCTTCTGCCTTTCAACTACTTCTTGGTATTTATCATCAAAAGCAACTACATTGATTTCATCAGTAGCTCTTAAATTATCTAGGGATTTCATTGCAGCTTCCTTCGCTAATGTAAGTTTACTAACGCTGCCATCACCACCAGACATGCTCCCAGACTTATCTATTACTAAACTTATACTTATCTGAGGAACCTCATTTTTACCTTTCTTATCCATGTTTACTGGAAGGATTTTTTCTAAGGAAGTATCTTTGTAGCCTCCTAAGGCATAAGAATTTTTACCTCCAAAAGTAACTACTCCTCCACCATAATCTTTAACATAAGCCTCTATATTGTCCATGAAACCTTTGTTTAAATCATCTGCGTGAACATCTGACAGCACTATAGTTTTATATTCTAAAAGTTCATTTAAGGTTCTTGGTGCCCCTGCTGGTAATATTACATTGAACTCACTGTTAGCTGCCTTTAAGGTTTCGATAACTCCAGAACTTTCACCTTGACTGCCTTCAATAACCAAAATCTTAGGCTTTGAAATGACATTGGTAAAACAACTATACTCATTATTAGTTTTATTACTATCCTTTTCTGGTTCAATCAAAACCCTATAGGACTTAAAGCCTCCTGTGATTTGAACATCCTTAAAGACAAAGGTATTGCTGCCTTTTTCTAACTTGACTTCTTGTTCACCTTTTTTATCTCTTCCTGAGAATAAAGATAGTTTTGCTTTAGTTTGAACATTTGATTGAATTTTCGTAATTACTGAAAATTCTTCTCCAATAGAAATGTTATCTGGAACTTTAACCTCTTCTACATATGCTTCATCACCTATAGCATTATCAACTTTATATACTTTTACATCTATATTTTCCTTATTGATTATAGGAATGCTTTTTAATAAATCCCCTTGGTTCTCTTCCCCATCCGTGATAAGTACGATTCTCTTAGCAGAACCTTTATCGAATAATCCAATTGAACTATTGACAGCATCTTCAATATTAGTAGAATTCACTATAGGCGCAGCTTTAATTTCTTTATATTCTTTACTATTGTCCATAAACTTATCTACAGAAGCATTATCTCCAAATACTATTACCCCTGCTTTGTTATTCTTAGGTATTTCTTTTAAGGCATTATCAATAAACTTGATTCCCTCGCCTCTAAAATTGCTCATGCTATCTGAAATATCCAGCAAAAAAACTGTGCAAGTATTCCTTCCTTTTAGATTCAAAGTAATATCAGAAATTCCTATAACTAAAAGCATTAGGATTATTATTCTGCTAATTAAAACTAACTTGTCCTTTCTTACTATACCTTTAAGTCTTTTTAGAGTTAAATACATAAATACTAAAATTATTGGTATCAATAGTAATGCATATATCCTTGTTATTTCTATACCCATAATCTCCCCCTAATTACCTTTTAAGTATAATATCCACTCAGTTAACAATACTATTAATGCTAACATCAATAATACTGGAATTAAACTTAATCCTTTCGTTAGAATTTTAGTTTGATCCTTCAAATTATTAACTTCTCCAATATTTTCTTGCGATAAGTCACTTTCCTCACTTGCTGGAAAATTAATAGAAAATAGTGCTTCCTTGCTATCTCCCTGTTCGAAAGTTTCTTTGACTTTATATAGTCCAAGGTCTGAAATGCTACTATATCTTGTTCCTTGTGCAATATCCTCATAATTTTTGCCTGGTGCCTTAACTTGAAGTTTCTCACTCAAAGGAGTTCCCTTAATTAAAATCTCTTCGCCAGCTTTAAAATTATTCTTGTATAAAATTCCAGATTCAATTAATTTTTCTTCTAATTCATGTATTAAAAGTGGAAATTCTTTTTTCAGAGCAAAATCACTATTATGAATATCAAAGCCTAAAGCTCCAAGCTTTCTTCCATTCACTTCACCCCAAAAACCAATTGTATCTTCATTTATCTTCAAAAATGCTTTTCCAAAGTATGGCACATCAATTTTCTCATACTTAGAAAGGGTAAACTCAAGACCTTTCGTATACTTCGATAGTTCTTCTGAAACTCCTGTAGCTCGTCCAACTTCTTCTTTATTTTCTACTTTAAAAAATTCATTTGATGTGGGATTTATAAATAATATACTTCCGCTTTTTGGCATAGCTTCTGGCATAACATTATCAAAAACATATAAATCATAGGAATCGTCTGTTATGTTACTTACATCATTTGTCTTGTATAATTCAACATTAGCTATAGTATTTAAGCTTTTCTCAAGGAAAACATTCTGATCTGTTACTATCAGTATCTTCTTTCCTTTATCGCTGCTAATTACGTCATAGTAGGTGTTATCTTTAGCTATTAGATCTTTCTTTGATAGTTCTCCTTTTAAATAACTTCCTTCTAAATTCTGAAGTTCGTAATTTATTGTTTTACTTTCACCTTTAGATAACTCCAAAGAGTCTACCTTTAATAAATTATCTCCATCATATAAGGAAAAATCGCCACTATAATCACTATTCCCTGTATTTGAGATTGTAGCAATAACCTTTATCTTATTATCTATAAATTTATGAGATAAGTTTGTTACTGCTGCATTTTCCCCACTATTTGCTAAAGTAATTACCTTGCCATTTAACTCCCCTAAATCAATATTCTTATCAGTTATTACTAAAACTTCATAATCTTCTAACTGTTCTCCTAGAGACCTTATATATGATAAAGAATTGCTTATATCTCCACTTCCATAAGTTTGGATGGCTTCATCTATACTACTTTTAACCTCTAAATTAGTCGTTCCATTAAAAGCTAATATATAATTATTTGTATCTTCCTTTATTGATTTAATATAATCACGCGCTGCCTCTTTCCCTTTATCAAGTCTGGTTTTCTCTCCATCATACAGGGTGCTCATGCTTGCTGTAGTATCCACTACCACTATTAAATTCTTGTAAGTTTTTCCGCCAAACTTTAAAAATGGATTCATTAAGGCGAAAATCACTAACAAGACTATTAAAATTTGAAGTATCATCATTATATTCACTCTTAGTTTTTCCCACGGAGTATTTGCTTGTGTGTTTTTATAAGCCTCTTTCCATAGCAGCGAAGATGATACTTCAACTTCTTTATACTTCTTTTTTAATATGTAAAGTAAGATTATTAAAGGAATCGTTACTAACAACGCTAATGGCCAAAGACTCCCTATCCCCATCCTTTATTCCTCCTTTTACGTTTTTTAATTAGGCACATGAAAATAAATAACAAGTCAAAAGTTGCCATGGATATTTTTCATCAGGCAAGGCGGTAAATTGCCCTCATAGCGGGTCTATTAGGTCAATTTGCCAACGTAGTATGATGGAAAATAGGCTAGCAAATGGACCTGTTACTTATTTCACATTATACTGTGTCAACTAATTTAGCTAACAAGTCCATTATCTCTAATCTAGTAAATCACTCTCTTCTTGCCAAAATCATTTAAAATTATTTCTTCCAAACTTTTATTAGTATTCACTGTTATTAAGGTTCCTCCATATTTAACAGCTAAATCTCCCAGTTTATTATTAAAATCTTTTAAAGCTTTTTTATATGCTTCAATTAACTTATAGTTAAGATTTAATTTGATCTTTTCTTTTGTTTCACAGTCAACTAGTGTAACCTCATCTTCCAGGGATGGATTCTCTTCTTCCTCTGCTAATATTTGAACCAGAACAATTTGTTGTTTTTTATAGGCTAAGTATTTTAATCCTTGTTCTACGGAATCCAGCCCCTCATTATTGAAAAAATCTGAGACAATAATACTTACTCCCTTATTATTTATTTTTCTTTTTGTAATAGCCTCAGAGAGCTTTGTAGCTCCACCAAACTCTACTGACTCAAGCTCCTTTAAAATCATTTGAAAGCCTTTCTTCCCTGTTCCTCCACGTAAAAGAGAAATAGCTGCGTCCTCTGCTACATTTATATAAACTCTATCTAAATTATTAAATGCAATATAACTTAAAGCTCCTATAATTTGAAGTGCTTTAGTCTTTTTGCTGTTTTTCCCATAGTCCATCGACTTGCTTTTATCTAAGAAGAAATTAAAAATACCTTCTCTTTCTTCCATAAAAACCTTAATAAATAATTTATCTAACCTTCCATATGCATTCCAATCTACTCTTCTAAAATCATCTCCTGGAGCATATTCTCTAAAGTCTGAAAACTCCACCGATACTCCTTTTGCTTTAGACTTTCTTCCACCTTGAGCTCCTTTAGACAATCTCATACTTACATTTAAATTTATCTTATTTAACTTTGTAAAAAAGTCCTCATTAAAAATTCTCTCTTCCATTTTAGCACAACCTTTAATTATCAATTAATTAGAACTATACTTTTATCTTAGGCACACTAAATAGACAAGCATACTGGTCTATTATTTTTTGATTGCGCCTTAATATTTATACAATTTTTAAATCCTCAAGAATTTTTTCTATTATAAATTCTTCTGTTACCCCTTCTGTTATTGCTTCAAAATTCAATATAATTCTATGTCTTAGTATTGGATACGCAATAGCTTTAATATCATCAAAAGAAACATTAAGCCTGCCTTCCATTATTGCTCTAACCTTTGCTCCGCTAAATAGTCCTTGAGCTGCTCTTGGGCTTGCCCCTGCCTCAACATATTTTTTTACTAAGGGATGTCCCTCCTCCATTTCTGGGTGAGTTGCAAGTATTATTTTCAATGCATATTCTTTTACGGATTCTGCCATCGGTATTTCTGAAATTATCTTCCTCATTTCAAAAATTTCATCGTCTCCTAAAATAGCTTCAAGGGAAACAGTCTCATTAGATAAAGTTAAATCCATTATTTTCATTAATTCATCAAGCTTCGGAAATTCTACTTTAACCTTAAATTGAAATCTATCAAGTTGTGCTTCTGGTAAAGGATATGTTCCTTCCTGCTCTATGGGATTTTGAGTCGCTAAAACCATAAAGGGCTTAGGCAGTTCATAAGTTGTTTTACCTACTGTAACGCACTTTTCTCCCATTGCTTCAAGTAAAGCAGATTGAGTTTTAGGTGTCGCCCTGTTAATTTCATCTGCAAGTAGTAAATTTGTAAAAACAGGACCTTTCTCAAATTGAAACTTAGTTGAATCATTTTCCTTTATGATAAGGTTTGTCCCAACCACATCTGCCGGCATTAAGTCTGGTGTGAATTGTATTCTAGAGAAGTTAAGATTTAAAACTTTTCCTATTGTCTTAACAAGTTGTGTCTTTCCAAGCCCCGGCATACCTTCTAATAAAACATTTCCTCCTGAGAAAATAGCAATTAAAACACTCTTAACTATATCCTCTTGTC
>Ga0209281_1001741_pt1 | contig 11173 bp, 13 predicted proteins | sample MedtruBG_FD_187514 | JGI IMG/M metagenome (GOLD analysis project Ga0209281, IMG submission 187514) | Root nodule microbial communities of legume samples collected from California, USA - Medicago truncatula BG (SPAdes) (version 2) | ecosystem: Host-associated > Plants > Roots > Nodule | place... | reverse complement strand
TTTGTCTTTAGAATCAGTGGCTTGATGCTAAAGTGTACCTAAAACCGCCGGGCCTTGCCCGCACAAAAAGCGCGTTTTACGCAATAATTCCAAATACTTGCTGTTTATGGATGGGCACTAGTCTAGAAATCTCGGAGGTCATCCTCACAGGCGGGGGACCACTCGTTTCCTCGCCCCAGCGCCTCGCGGAAATCATGCAGCGGCTGGTTGTTCTCGATCACGTGAAGATCGCTCGTTCCACACCCGCCTCCCGTTCGACGCAGGGGAATCGCATATGCGGAACAGGCATGGAACATCGAAGGGTTTGTTCTCGATGCGATTCCGTTCTGTTCGCCATTCGATTCCTCGAAATCGGCCATATGCGATAGCCCTGCCGTTCGGCGGGGCACGATCCTGAAGACCGGCAAGTTCACGCTCGTGTGAGTTCCTGATCAAGTCTAAATGACTTCCCTAAATTCGCGAGTTTCGCTGGGATATATTTCGCTGATGCCCGGTAATCGACGAACAAAAGAACGGCCAGCGCGACCTTATTGCCCCGGGTAGGGAGACCCGCGCTGAGATATCCGGCTAGAAAGCGTCGAAGTCCTGCCAGAACCCGACGGCCGCGGGCTTCTGACGGCGAATGGACGTCGCAGCAGGCAATCAGAAGGGAAAAAGATCATGCTCACAGAGACTAACTCCAACTCGCTGTCTGCATTCCAAACCCTAGTGTCAGAAGTGCGGTCGTATTCGCGATGATCGCGATCATCATTGAAGAATTGAAGCCTTGCTTATATCCGTCTTAATCGGGGGTGGAATGGAATTTTTCGTCGGCGATCCGCGCCGGCGTCCGGCGTGAGCTCGTCCTTCGGCCGGACGAACGATGAATGCCTACGGGCCTACGCACCGGAAGCACGCGCCACGCAGGGTCGTTGTTCCAGAGCACAGGTTGCGGGGAAAATGCGGGGTAACGGCGAAGGTGCAATGACGTCGCGAGACAGAGCCCAGGTCGTGCAAGAAAATTCTTTTGAATAGCGCGCAGTGTGGTCGGGTGCGGACACGTGTCCACCCTCAGATGCCGCTCTGGTGCCCAATCGGAAGCCAGCCGGAGGCGTTAGAACAGGCGGGAACCTTCGTGTTCGTTGACTATTGGGTCTGCTGCTATCGAGGGAGGTTCTGTGAAGCCGGGAGAAGTCGAGGGGCGGGAGATGACGACGAAGACGGCGAAAGCTTGCCGAGCGCCAGCGGCGCGGCAAAACCCAAAGGCACCGAGCATCAGCCATTCCGCGCGCTGATCGAGGACGTAACGGGTCACAAGACCGCCTCCTTACGTACCGAAATGGCGAACCAGCCTCACGTCGCGCTTGTGGGCGTTGTTCAGACGATGTTGGTCAGCGTGGCCTTCCCGTAGGACCAGAGCGCATTGCAGTTGTTGTTGACGCACGAACGCTGGGAGCCTTCGATGAAGAACGCCGAAAGCTGCAATGGCTTTCCGCCTTCAGTGACCTTGTGGGAGAACTGCGGCCATCACCCGCCGGGAAGCCGTGCCGATCTGTTCAACTGGCTGTTGGAGCAGCCGCAAAACATGGTAGTGCCTTTCCAAACGATGTGAAAACGGCCAACTTGCGCAGAAAAGTGGCTGCCGTCGGGACCTGTCCAACGGCAGCCTAGTCGCTTGGGAGGCGCTTTTTTGTGTGCTGCCGTCACTTGCTCGACCGAAACCGATCATACATCGAGCTGATTGACACCTGACGGCGTTACCGCCCCAACAATGCGTGAGCCTGCCAATGCTGCCGACCGGAACGCAACGTTAGGCCGCCGAAGCTTTTCCCGGCATATGTAGCAGGGATGTTGTTTTTCCGTCTCCTGCGTCGCATAGGACCATGCCGCCGCACAATCGCCAAGCATTTCGTTGTTCTGGCTTGGCGAAGCCCGGCGCCAATCAATGAATTATGCGATCAGATACCGATTGCCTCATAGGCTTCGGCGATGTCGGATGGAGGCAACATAAGCCGCGGTGCGATAGTCCCCGAGTTCCGGTTGCTTCTCCATGAGATCGCTGATGCGGGCCCAGGTGCTACGCATGACATCTTCGAGACCCGAGCGAACGAGGTCGATCTCCGCGCCGCCTTCGAGAAACTCGTTGCGAATGTCAGCCGGAAACTCCTTGCCGGTCATCCGCTCGAGCGCTGTGGCAATGGTCTGGTTTCGCCGCTCGCGCCGGCGCCGTTCCATCAGGCCGAAGGAGATGTGCGTCAGGTTCTTGACCCATTCAAAGTAGCTGACGACAACACCGCCGGCGTTGACATAGAGGTCTGGAAGAATGGTCACTCCATGGGAGCGCAGGATCTTGTCCCCCTCAAAGCTGACGGGACCGTTGGCCGCCTCCACGACCAGGTGTGCCTTTATGCGTTCCGCGTTTTCGACATGAATGGCATTTTCCATCGCTGCCGGAATGAGAACGTCGCAGGGCTGTTCGATGCCGGTCATATCGCCGGCAAAGGACTTGGCGCCTTCAAAGCCGAGAATGCTGCCGGTGCGGATCTGATGCTGCTTGAGCGCCTCGATGGGGAGACCCTCGGTATCGGCGACATAGCCATCGCGTTCAGCAACGACGGTGATGCGTGCGCCGTCCTCTTCGGACAGGAACTTCGCGGCATGGTAGCCGACATTGCCGAAGCCTTGCACGATGACCGAGGCGCCCTTCAGATCGCGCCGGCCGTCGAGCCCGACTGTGCGAGTGTCGCGAAGAAAGCTTTGGATGGCGAATTGGACGCCCCGGCCCGTCGCTTCTGTGCGGCCCGCGATGCCGCCCTTCGACAAGGGTTTGCCTGTGACGCAGGCGCGCGCATTAACAACATCGGTCGGATTGGCACGACGGAACTCATCCATCATCCAGGCCATTTCCCGTTCGCCCGTGCCGATATAGGGAGCCGGGACGTTAACGCCCGGACCGATCAGGCCGCGCGCTTGTTGAGTTCGTGTGTAAAGCGGCGGGTGATGCGCTCGAGTTCCTGCGGTGTCCACTCGCTCGGATCGATCTTCAGCGCGCCCTTGGAACCGCCGAAGGGAACGTCGACGAGCGAGCATTTCAGCGTCATCAGCGCAGCCAATGCCTCGACCTCTTCGGCATCGGCATTGGACGCGTAGCGGATCCCGCCTTTCACCGGTTCGCAATGCTCGCTGTGGACCGAGCGCCAGCCGATGAAGCTGTACATGCGACCGCGCAGACGCACACCGAAGCGGACCGCATAGGTCGAGTTGCATTGGATGATCCGCTCTGCCAATCCCTCCGGCAGATCAAGGAATGACATGGCATGGCGGAAGTTCTGGTCGACGCTTTCCAGAAAGCCTGCGGAGCTGACCTGCATCACGCGACCCTCACGGGTTGAGGGGCACGATTTCGAAAATGATGTTTGCCGGTCGGTGCCGGCTGTTGCGACGTTGCATGCACTTGGCACTTCCTTCCACGGTTATTGACCACCGGACACCGTCCGTCAGGGGAAACAATCTGCTGTTCAACTCGAGAGAATCCTATGCTCGGCATTGCGGGTGAGGAGCGCATAGATCAGCGTGAAAAGGCGGCGCGCCGTTTCCTTGTCGATGCTGACTTTAGAGGAGAGACGCTTTCTCAACAGCTCGGCCGCTTCGTTGTGGATGCCACGGCGGCCCATATCGATCGCCTCCAGCCGCTCTGGCCCGGGGCGGCACATGGCATCGTAGTAGCTTTCGCAGATGCGCGTGTAGTCCTTGATCAGCCGACGGAAAGGGGTGAGCGAGAGATAGTGGCTGACAACATGCACCCCGTTGTCCTCGGTAACGTGCAGGGCCAACCGTCCGTCCACCGTCTCGATCTTGAGTCGATAGGGGCCGCCTTCATGACCAATCGGCGTGAAGGTGTTACTTTCCAAAAGATCGATGATCGCCAGCGCTTGTTCACGCTCGACGCGCCCGTCCCCTGTCTTAAACGAGCAATCGAGTGCGACATCGCAAAGACGATAACCGGCGGCGGTCATGACAGTCGCCTCCCTCACGTCGCATCTACGCACATGGCAACACCCATGCCGCCACCGATGCACAGGGTCGCAAGTCCCTTGGAAACGCCGCGGTGCTTCATTTCAAAGAGCAGCGTGTTGAGGATACGGGCACCGGAGGCCCCGATCGGGTGGCCGATGGCAATGGCGCCGCCGTTGACGTTGACGATCGACGTATCCCAGCCGAGATCCTTGTTGACGGCGCAGGCCTGTGCCGCGAATGCCTCGTTGGCCTCGACGAGTTCGACATCGGCAACGGACCAACCGGCCTTTTCCAGCGCCTTGCGCGATGCAGGAATCGGGCCTGTGCCCATGATCTGCGGATCGACGCCGGCGGTTGCCCAGGAGACGATCCGAGCCAGCGGCTGGATGCCGCGACGACCGGCTTCGGCCTCGGTCATCAGCAAAGTTGCCGCGGCGCCGTCGTTCAGCCCGGAGGCATTGCCGGCGGTGACGGTGCTTTCCTTGTCGAAGGCCGGCCGGAGCTTTGCCATGGAGTCGAGCGTGGCGCCGTGGCGGACATATTCGTCGTGATCGACGGTGACGTCACCCTTGCGGCCCTTGACGATAAACGGAATGATTTCATCGGCAAACCGGCCGGCCTTCTGGGCGGCCTCGGCCTTGTTCTGCGAGGCAAGCACAAACTGGTCCTGGTCATCGCGCGACAACTGCCATTTGCGGGCAACGTTTTTGGCGGTCGTGCCCATGTGATAGCCGTAGAAGGCGTCTGTCAGGCCATCCTTAATCATGGTGTCGACCATCTTGAAGTCGCCCAGCTTGACGCCGCCGCGCAGGTGCGCGCAATGCGGCGCCATCGACATGGACTCCATGCGGCCGGCAACGATGATCCTGGCGTCACCCGTGGCAATTTGCTGAATGCCGAGTGCAACCGCGCGCAGGCCGGAACCGCAGAGCTGGTTCATGCTCCAGGCGGTTGCTTCCTGCGGAATGCCGGCCTTCATGGCCGCCTGGCGGGCCGGACTCTGGCCTTCACCGGCCGACATGACCTGACCGAGGATGACTTCGTCCACTTCGCCGGCTTCGACACCGGCGCGCTCGAGCACGCCCTTGATGACCGCCGCGCCGAGTTCGTGCGCAGGCGTATTGGCAAAGGAACCGTTGAAAGACCCGACGGCGGTGCGGCCAGCGCTGGCGATGAAGATGGATAGGGTGCTCATGACAGCTCCTCCGCTTCTGGTTGGTTTGGAATAGTTCGGACGCAGAGCGCCGGATCAGTTGACGATCGTGGCGTCTGTTGCGGCGCGCAGTTCACTGTCAGTGATGCCATCGGCGAACTCCACGAGCCTCAAGCCGCCTTCGACCACATCGAGCACGCCGAGATTGGTGATGACCCGGTCAACCACGCCTTTGCCGGTCAGCGGCAGGCTGCAGGCCTTCAGCACCTTGGAGTCGCCAACCTTGTTTGTGTGATCCATAACGACGACCACGCGCCTGACTCCAGCGACCAGGTCCATGGCGCCGCCCATGCCCTTGACTAGCTTGCCGGGGATCATCCAGTTGGCGAGGTCACCGTTTTCGGCCACTTCCATGGCGCCGAGGATCGCCATGGCGATCTTGCCGCCGCGGATCATCGAAAAACTTTGCGCGGAGTCGAAGAAGGCCGGATGTGGAAGCGCCGTTACAGTCTGCTTGCCAGCGTTGATCAAGTCAGCGTCGATCGCCTCCTCGATCGGAAACGGACCGATACCGAGCAGGCCGTTCTCCGACTGCAGCGTCACATGGACACCCTCGGGAATATAGTTGGCCACAAGCGTCGGAATGCCAATGCCGAGATTGACGTACGTGCCGTCCTGGAGTTCGCGAGCAGCCCGAGCTGCCATCTGGTTCCTGTCCCAAGCCATCTTGTTTCTCCCCCTGCCCTCAAGCCGCCGCCGAGCGGGTCGTGCGCTGTTCAATGCGCTTTTCGTGCTTGCCCTGGATCAGCCGGTGCACATAAATCCCAGGCAGGTGGATATGATCTGGATCGAGGCTCCCGGCCGGCACGATCTCCTCGACCTCTGCAACGCAGATCTTGCCGCAGGTGGCGGCTGGCGGATGGAAATTTCGCGCAGTTTTGCGGAAGACAAGATTGCCGGTCGTGTCTGCTTTCCACGCCTTGATAATCGACAGATCGGCAACGATGCCGGTCTCGAGTACATAGACCTCACCGTTGAAGGTCTTCAACTCCTTGCCCTCGGCAACGACCGTGCCGAACCCGGTCTTGGTGTAGAAGCCAGCAATACCGGCGCCGCCTGCACGCATGCGCTCAGCGAGAGTCCCCTGCGGATTGAACTCCAGTTCCAGTTCGCCGCTCAAATATTGCCGCATGAACTCGGCGTTCTCGCCAACATAGGACGAGATCATCTTTCTGATCTGCGTCGTTTTCAAAAGCAGGCCTAGTCCGAAGTCGTCGACACCGCAATTGTTCGAGGCGATCGTAAGGTCCTTCGCGCCAGCCTCGCGAATGGCAGCGATCAACAGCTCCGGAATGCCACAAAGACCGAAGCCGCCGGCCGCGAGAAACATCCCGTCGAACAGCAATCCATCAAGGGCTGCCTGCGGGCTCTCGTAAATCTTGTTCATAATCTCCCCTTAAGTCTGCCATGGCAGCTTATCGCGTGCACTTGTTGTCAGCGAAGAGTCCGCCCCGCGTGCGGGTGCTCACCCACGATTGATGCAAACGACCTTCGGCTGGGTCATGTCTTCATAGGCGAACCGCACGCCTTCACGGCCCATGCTGCCGTATTTGAAGCCGCCGAAGGGCATTGCGTCGAAGCGGTAGTCCGAGGAGTCATTGATCATCACCCCGCCGGCCTCGATTCTGTTGGCGGCGTCGAGCGCTACATTGATATCGTTGGTGAAGATCCCCGCATGAAGGCTGTATTCCGGATCGTTAGCCATCTTGATCGCCTCGTCGAGCGTCTCGAAGGGCGCCAGCATGACAACCGGCGCGAACACTTCTTCATGCCACAGACGGCAGGTCAGCGGCGTGCCTTCCAATACCGTCGGGTGATACAGGGATCCTTCCCGTCGTTGGCCGCATAGCAGCTTGGCGCCTGCAGCGACGGCTTCATTGACTGCGGCTTCGGTGCGTTCCGCGACTTGGGCAGAGATCATCGGACCGACGTCTGTGTCTTCCTGCAGCGGATTTCCCGCCTTTAGCTTGCTCGTGGCGGCAACAAAAGCATCGCGGAAGCGGTCATAGAGCGAGGACTGAATCAGGATGCGCTGTGCACCGATGCAGTTTTGCCCCGCGGCCCAGAAGGCGCCGGAGACGCAACCCTCAACCGCCTTGTCGAAGTCGCAATCATTCATCACGATTACGGGCGCATTGCCGCCGAGCTCCATGGCAAGCTTCTTCAAGCCAGCCGCGCGGCTGATCGCTTCGCCCGTGGCAAAGCCGCCGGTAAAAGACACCATTCTCACCTCGCGTGCAGTGATCATCGCGGTCACCAGCTCCCTGTCACCATGCGATATGGTGATCACCTGCCCGGGCAGGCCAGCTTCCCGTAGTACTTCGACCAGTTTGATCGCCGAGAATGGAGTGAGGTTCGATGGCTTAAGTAAAACCGCATTGCCGCCGGCGATTGCCGGGCCGAGCTTATGAGCGACCAGGTTCAGGGGATCGTTGTAGGGTGTAATAGCGGTTATGATACCGAGGGGTTCTCGGGTGAACCAGCCCTGGCGTTGTTCCGAGCCAGTGAAGGCATCGAAGGGTACGATCTCGCCAGCATTGCGCTTTGCTTCTTCCGCCGACAGTTTCAGCGTATTGACGCAGCGGAGCACTTCCTTTCGCGCTTGGGCGATGGTTTTTCCGGCTTCGCGAACAATGGTTTCGGCAAAAGCCGCGCTGCGGCTTTCGATGATCCGAGCGGCCCCTTCCAGGATGCTCGCCCGCTTGTGCCGCGGCAGATTGCGCGAGATCTCGGCGCCGCGGCGGGCAGTTGTCAGCAGGCGATCGATCTCGGCAGGGTCGGTTGCCTCGACCGTTCCAAGTAGCGCCCCGTCATAGGGGCTGTGAACAGAGATCGGCGCCAGGCTGGTTTTGACATGGAGTTTGGCGGCAGACATATTGCCAGGTCCCCTATTCCTCATGGGCCCCCGTCGGGAGGTCACGTTTATCCGCAAGGCAAGGGTGGCACCCTGCCCTGGCTTCATGCAGTCGTTCAGCCACAAGGCCCTAGAGGGCAGGTATCACCGGCCGCCTGGGCTCAAATAACAGTCAGAGCTTCTGGCCGTCGCGAACCAGGTCGTCCATGACCGAGCGCGCTGCCTTCTCGGCAATGGAGACGATCTCGTCGATCTCTGCCTTTGTCGTGACAAGCGGCGGGGCAAAACCGAGGATGTCGCCATGCGGCATGGCGCGGGCGATTAGACCGCCGTCGCGGGCAGCCTTTGAGACGCGGGCTCCGACCTTGAGCGATGGATCGAAGCGCTTCTTGTTCTCGCGGTCGCCGACGAACTCGATGGCGCCCATCAGGCCAACGCCGCGCACTTCGCCGACGATTGGCAACTGGGCGAACTTCTCCTTAAGCTGCGCCTGGAAATAGGCGCCGACTTCACGAGCATTGCCCGGCAGATCTTCCTTCTCGACGATATCGAGAACCGCATTGGCCGCGGCTGCTCCGATCGGATGGCCCGAATAGGTGTAGCCATGCGAGAATGCGCCGACGCGGTCCGCGCCATCTTCCAGCACCTTGTAGACTTTCTCACCAACGATCGCTGCCGAGAGCGGGAAGTAGGCAGAGGTGAGGCCCTTGGCAACCGTGATCAGGTCCGGCTCGATACCATAATGCTGCGACCCAAACATCGAGCCGGTGCGGCCAAACCCGGTAATGACTTCGTCGGCGATCAGCAGCACGTCGTGCTTCTTGAGTACTGGCTGGATAGCCTCCCAATAACCTTCCGCCGGCGGTGTAATGCCGCCAGTGCCAAGCACTGGTTCAGCGATGAAGCCACCAACATTATCCGGCCCAAGCTGTACGATGAGTTGATCGAGCTCGGCAGCCCGGCGCGCGGAGAATTCCCGCTCCGTTTCGCCAGGATTGGCGCCCCAGTAATGATGCGGCACGCCGGTATGGGCGATCTGCGACAGCGGAAGGTCCATGTGATCATGGTAGAAGCTCATGCCGGTCATCGAACCAGAGACGACGCTGCAGCCGTGGTAGCCGCGCTCACGTGAGATGATCTTCTTCTTCGTGGGCTTGCCGCGCAGGTTGTTGTAGTACCAGACGAGTTTGGCCTGGGTCTCGTTGGCATCCGAACCAGACATGCCGTAGAACACCTTGCTCATCTTGCCCGGCGCCATCTTCACCAGGCGATCTGACAGGATTGCAAGTTCGTCCGTCGTGTGTGCCGCATAGGAATGGTAATAGGCAAGGCGGTAGGCTTGGCGCGAGATTGCATCGGCTACCTCGGTACGGCCATAGCCGACATTGACGCAGTAAAGGCCGGCAAAGCCGTCGATGAGCTGATTACCGCGGGCGTCCTGGATGCGAATGCCTTTGCCCGTCTCCACGATCGTCGGCTCGCCCAGCTTGCCACTGGCAAAGTCCTTCAGCTGCGTGAACGGATGCAGGACCGAGTTGCGGTCCTTCTCGGCGATGTCGGTGATGTTGATGGTCACTGAAATGTCCTTCCCGTGCTGCTATCATTTCATGGGACGGTCAGGCCAGGCGATGCGCCAGCCGGATAGTTCGCCCTTAAATTCTTTTACCAATGTGCAGGTAATCCGCGCCGGTTGACTGCAAATATCCGAGTGTCTATGCAGGATTTCAGCGCAATTCTCTCATACTCGCAGGATTGATAAACTATGGAGCTCGATCGCGCCGACATAGTCCTCCTCAGTGCCGTCCAGGAAAATAACAGGCTCACGTCAGAGGAACTAGCCGAGCGCGCGAACCTGTCTCCGACTGCTTGCCAGCGACGGCTCAAGCGGCTGCGCGCCGAAGGCGTTATTGAAGCCGATGTTTCGATCGTCTCCCCGAAGGCTGTCGGCAGACAGGTCACCGTCGTGGTTCTTGTATCTCTTGAGCGCGAGAGGGCTGACATCATCGATCGTTTTAAATCCGCGATCAGAAAGACGCGCGAGGTTATGATTGGATACTACGTTACCGGTGATGCTGATTTCCTGCTCGTGGTGACTGCGAAGGATATGGAAGACTACGAACAATTCACGCGGCGCTTCTTCTACGAGAATAATGACATCAAAGGCTTCAAGACGATGGTGGTCATGGACCGCGTCAAAGCCGGATTCGCGTTTCCGCTAGAAGCGTAGCGCTCCAGCTAGATGAACGCGGGAGTCTGGCGTTACCTTCTTTGCGCAGCGTGTCCTACATTAGCAGTCACAGCTTCCGGACCATCGTGACGTCCCACGATAAGGGCCAATTTTTAGCTAACTACGGGCGGCGACGCCCGGAGCCGCCCTTGCGGCCCGGCGGCCGTCGACATTCAAGCGTGTCGTAGACCGTACGGGAGTGCTGTGACCCCAGATAACTCCTCCATCTGATGCTAGAGTCGGCCCATTTGAAGGACCGGACGATGAAACGATCGAAGTTTACGGAAGAGCAAATCATTTCGATCCTGCGCGAGCAGGAGGCAGGGGCAAAGACGGCGGAGCTTTGCCGCAAGCATGGCATGTCGGAAGCGACCTTCTATGCCTGGAAGGCCAAGTTCGGCGGCATGGATGTTTCCGATGCGAAGCGGCTGAAGGTCTTGGAGGAAGAGAATACCAGGCTGAAGCGGCTCTTGGCGGAGGCGATGCTGGATCAGGCGGCGTTGAAGGACCTTTTGTCCCGAAAGTGGTGACGCCCGTCGCGAGGCGAGAGGCCGTCGCGATCCTCATGGATGTCCATAAGATGAGCGAGCGGCGGGCGTGCAAGATCACCGGAGCGGATCGGTCATCGGTGCGCTATCGACACCGTCGCCGGGAGTGAATTAGCCCCCGAAAGGTCCGGACATGCTCCCCCACTTAGCTAAGTGGGTAGGAGTAATGTTGGTAATATGACTAGCAGCAATTTTAAGATGGAAGTTCTCTCCGGGCCGGAACGTCGGCGGCGCTGGAGCACGGCAGAGAAGCTGGCGATCATCCACGAGACCTATGAGGCGGACGCGACGGTGAGCATCGTCGCGCGTCGGCACGGCATTCAGCCGAACCAGTT
>Ga0209281_1001740_pt1 | contig 11181 bp, 12 predicted proteins | sample MedtruBG_FD_187514 | JGI IMG/M metagenome (GOLD analysis project Ga0209281, IMG submission 187514) | Root nodule microbial communities of legume samples collected from California, USA - Medicago truncatula BG (SPAdes) (version 2) | ecosystem: Host-associated > Plants > Roots > Nodule | place... | reverse complement strand
CAAGGGCGGAGAAGGTTTTGAGATCCGCCTGAATCCCGGCACCACCACTCGGATCGGTGCCAGCAATCGTTAATGCGTTGATACGTGTCATGCCTGCGCCTCCAGGTTCCAGAGTGCGTCAATAAATTTGCAGGCAAAGCTTCCCGGTCCACGGCTTTGTTTGATAGCCACGCTTCCGGCGTGTTTAATAAAGCCGCATGCCGCGGCAACATTGTCCAGCCGGTCACCTGGCAATGAACAGCTTGCCGCGACAACGGCCGATAGCGCACAGCCGGTCCCCACGACGCGCGTCATCATCACATCGCCCCCAGTGATGGTCTGCGTGCGTTGCCCATCGGTGATGTAATCCACTTCGCCCGTCACCGCGACAATGGCATTGGTCTGTCGGGCAAGGGCTATCGCGGCAGGCAACGCGCTGGAAGCGCTATCGGTGGTGTCAACACCTCGCCCACCGGCGCTCATACCGGCAAGCGCGAGAATTTCCGAGGCATTACCGCGGATCGCCGCAGGTTTGAGTGAGAGGATTTGCTGGCAAAAACGGGTGCGGTACGCAAGCGCCCCCACGGCGACGGGATCCAACGTCCACGGTTTTCCAGCGGCCACCGCACTTTCAATTGCCCGACGCATCGCCTGCGCGCGCGGCGCGGTCAGCGTTCCGACGTTGATCAGTAAGGCATCAGCCATTGCTGCAAATTGCTCTGCCTCTTCGGCTTCAATCACCATTGCGGGAGACGCGCCAAGTGCCAGCAAAACGTTGGCCGTAAAGGTTTGCACCACATCGTTGGTCATGCAGTGTGTGAGCGGGGAACGCGTGCGGAAGTGATGTAAGGCGTGTAAATCGAGTCGGTCAGGCTGCATATTTCGCTCCTGCCTTGCGCGAAGAAGCGATAACCCTAAAAGTCACCTGACTTCCCTACGCTGGCATTATCCAGATCAGGTGGTACGGGTATTTCTCAGCCCATCAGTGATGGGGCACCCCGAGTCATGAAGATTGAATCTCTATACTTTTTGCCAGCTTAGGGGAAGTTGCTCGCTGGCGCAAGCCCGCCCTTCCGGTTATCGCGTCTTCACGCTGTACCCCACCTTGTACCTCAGTTTGTACCCCACCACAGAAACGAAAAAAGGAGCCGTTAAGCTCCTTTGCGATATAACCCAAGACCTCATAGATTCCGAGATTCCGTTTTGCGTTCTGTTTTTCTACGTCGTTCAAAGGTGCGGATTACATCCCAGATAAACAGGAACAGCAGATACCAGTAAAGTGCGGTGATCATACGCAAACCTCTTGGTTCCAATAGCTTCGAACGGTTCTCAGAGACACACCCATCGCTTCAACCGTTTTCTTCGGTGTTAGCCCTTGAGCCTTATGTTCCAGAACCTTCAAACGCGTTTCATGCTGCTTTCCAGCTTTCTTGATTCCAAGGCATTCGATGGTTGAGCCAGGGAAGTAATGGGTCTTGAGGTATTCCGCTGCCGCCATGTCGGGAACGACAAACACGAGAGGGTGATCGGTGTCAGTGTTGCGAATGGATGTTCGGCTAAGAAACTGGTAGCACCGTTCAAAATACATTGCCTGGCGCTTCTTCTCCATCACCGTTTCAAAATCCCAACCGATACGTTCGCAATAGTCAGCCCATCGCTTACGATCTTTGTCGCCCAGATTTGCACACCCGAGGAACACAGCGCAATGAATGCCCTGGTAGCTGTTCATTCCGTAGCTGGACATCGATACTGCTTCACCTCCCATGCGATCCCCAAGTTCAGTAAGTCCAATGGTCTGGAAGTCGCAGATGGGTTTATCGTTGTTAGTAGCGAAGATAAAATCCTTCCCAACAACCCGCTTTATCTCGTTCAGGTGATTGCTGAAGACATGGGCGAGTTCCGACTGCCCCGCTCTTCTGATTTCCTCCGAAAGAACCACCACGATCTTGATAGGTACGTTTTTATGTTTGCATCTGTCGGGATCAGGCTGAAGGTGTTCACCCGCTTCCTGAACCGCCATCTGAGCGACGTTCTCAGCCATCCATACAAACCCACTGCGATCTACACCAGCGCCAAGCACAGTGAAGTTCTTCGCCCACGTTGCGGCCTTCAATATCGGATTAAAAGTGTACGCAAAGAAGCTGTATGAAGAATCACACTCGGTATGCATCACGCCACCGCCGTCGAGGGCCACGTATAGCACTTTCTTAAGATTGTCACTGTTAGCGTGCTTCTCATGGTAATACTTGTACAGATTGTCGTAGTGCTCTTCGCGCAGGTACAGCAGCCCGTTTCGCTCTTCCAGCCATTCCAGGAATGGGAAGTTTTCTGCCGTCCTGTCAGCATGGCGGATCGTCGCTTCTGCTCCAAACCAACCATCAGGTATCTCATCTACCACCACATTGTGTTCTGCCAGTAGAGAGCGCATCTCAGGATTGAACGTAGCGAGGTGGCAGTAGTTGGTGAAACATTCGTGGGTGGTTATCACCACATTTGTCTGGAAGTTATCAGCCAGGGTGTTTTTCAGGTTGAGAGTCGCCCCTTCAACGAAAATGTGATGGTTTGGGATTCTCAAACGATTTAGATCTTGCTTGAACTGATCGGCTAAAGCGTGGGTTGGTACTACGATTAAGAATTTTTCTGGGACAGCTTCGCTCTTGAAGCTCAGGATGTACTCTTTCAGACGGTGGCTCTTTCCTGAGCCGCAAATCGCATTAACAAAGTTTACTACTGGTTTCTTTTCGGTCATTCGGTTCCTCTCGGTTTAGGACTGCTGTTATTAATTCACTCACCAGCGCGGCGGCTGACTTGTCTTCACGATTGGCACGTTCAACAAGCGCCTTGTGGGTTTCATCAGTGAATCGGATGTTCATTCGGTTGTTCCTCGTTACGTAAAATCTCCTGAAGCTGCTCAATGCGGTAGCTGATCAAGGCCACCCTGAACATCTTGCGTCGTTCGTCGGAGAGATTTTTGTTGTGGGAGTATTGTTGGCAAATCTTGGGAAGGAGCTTTCCGCTACGCAGAGCTTCGAGCACATCAGTTTTCGTTTGGTACATGTACCTCCTTATTATTACGGTTGTTGACTATCTACCATTCATCATACATCAGATCGGATGCAAAGTCAACAATTTTCTGATCATTTTCAATAGCTTAATAAATGAAGCACAATTTGAGATTGCATTTAACAGAAATAAATGTTAGTTTTGCCAACCTTTTCTTCCACGCTTACGTTCAAAACAACCGAAGCAACTAAAAAATGAACAATAGCAACTCAACCATGAGGACTTATTGACTACAAAACATACAGGAGGATCGATATGACAGATAACCAGGGACTTTCCCCAACCGAAGTTGAAGCTCTCTTCACAGAGACATCTACCACCCACTCCAACACTACCCCAACGCAAGTAACGAACACCATCGAACAGATGTTTGATAGTTTTGTTCCGCACATCACCGAAGTAATGCACCGTCAGAAAAGAAGCATTCACCCTAAGATTCTGAAGTTCACCACCGATCACGTACGAGTGTGGAAATACCTGCGTGAGAACGAAGTACAAGAAATGACGCAACCCTTACCAGACGGTAAAGGAGAGGTGATAACTGGTATCGTGTTCGATCTAAGTTGCGCCGCTCGTGACCTGGCTATGCCACAGAAAACACTCAGTACTCTTATCGAAGGTTTGGAAAAGGCTGGATGGTTCGGATGTTTCCCTATGGGTAGTGTACTGGGACTCTACCTGATTGCGATGTACCCACCAGATCACATACTCGCAATGTGTACCATTACGCATGCAGCGCCAACCACCCTCACCATGGACATCCTGACGAAGACCCACCTACTCCACTAAGTAGATAATGCAGCGGAAACCGCGACAAACTTAGCAATGAGATTTCCGGCTTAGTATGCAAGTAAGCCGATCTTATGGCTGCGCCATTTGCACAAGTAACCTGTTACAGAGGGTGCAGAAAAGTCTAAAGACTCTTTAGAGTTATTTGCACCTTCGGTAAAAGTTGAGGCTTACAATGGAACACGATAGTGTGGAATGGTTGCATAATCTCATGTGTATAAAGGTATTTTGCACAATAGATGTATGGACGAGGTGTACGAGTACATAAAATGGAATTAATGACTGTTTACTATTTAAACAGTTGTTAGTGGTTTTTTAGGTTTTAATGGTCGTTATGTGAGCAACGCGAGCATAGCAGATTACCTTTACAGGAGAATCACGTCTGAACAATCGCTTCTCGTGCAAAGGTTGCTCTCCTGTAATTTATTCCTTCCATGCTCCGCATTACATGCTACTCATGCAGCATATTTTTCATGGTCGCAGTGCTCCCCTGAAACAACACTCCATAGAGCCGGAAAGATAGCTCAACGGATAATCAAAAAAAATCACCCACAAATGATGATTATCAATAGGCTTAATCTATGTTAATTCTACCCGTATTAACCAGTCTAAAACCCTCTTACACCACTTTACCCCATTGATGCCAATTCTCATGACACCTTATGCCATGCGGGTTACTCTGGAATTACGGGCAAAAAATCATGATTCAGTTGCTAAGCAATTAAGCCTCGAATGGAAATTTGAACTGAGTACGATTTTTAAACCACCTTTACTCCGAATCCGTAGTATCAAATGTCATCGCATACGGGCATTTTCCTTTGGTGACGTAGGTGAAAACATACTGGCTGTTCTCGTACGTGCAAAGCGTCTTGCCGTTCTCCGTCGTATCCTGCTGAGGATCGGTCATTGTAATCTGTCCTGCTGCTGCGAACTGTGAAAACAGTAACCCACATATCACCAACATTTCTCTTCTCACAAAATCCTCCCGTTGATTTCGTTATCAAAATCTATCGATTCATAACAACTGCACATAAAGGTTATAGTTTCAATGTTGATCAATTTTATCGATCGATACAATAGAAATTGATCGTTTTTATCAATTAACAATTTTATAATGGTTTCCGATGAATTCTTAACTGACAACCAAAAAAGGAAGACCATGAAAAGATTGATTCTCACGGCGCTGATCATTCTCCCCTTCGCCTCAAGTGCAACCACATTCACCTGTAAGGCCATTCAGGAAGGGCAGATTGATTCTGGTAGCCAAAAGTCTTCTGTCGAGACTCGCCTCGATGTGCAGGACAAAAGCATGAAAGTGAGCATGGGTGGTAAAACCTGGCGACTTGGTTTCGTTGGAGAGAAAAGTATTGCGAAGATGTACGCCACCCCAGACGGTGGGATTGCCGTCACATATATCGACAACGGTAGCGATCCTGTTTTCGTTATGCGCCCGACTAACAACGATGGTCAAACGGCACTCTACACGCTGAGCCTGTGTTCTGAGATGTAAACGAAGGCGTGAGCAATCACGCCCAATAAGTTGACCGTCCATTCCAAATTTCCAGCCTCCCCATACTCTCGTTTTAAGCCTCTATTCCTAAACCGCTGCTATCCAGTCTCAAAACTATCTCCTTATAAGACCACACCGACGCAGCGACAGAATGCGGCTTTGCCTTGTCTCAAAAGGTTGATCTTTAATTTTGGGACGGCTATTATTTTGATACTACCTTTTGAGACTTAGAGAACATCATGACAACTGTGATCGGATATGTGCGAGTTTCCACCAGCGACCAAAACGTTGAAAACCAGAAGAAGCAGATAGCCGATGCTGGTTATAGCGTTACTCGCTGGTTTAGTGATGAAGCAGTGAGTGGTGCAATCAAGGCAGGAGAGCGTCCAGGGTTTGGTGAACTACTCAGTTATGTACGAGAAGGCGATACGCTGATCGTGATTGCTATAGACCGCCTGGGGCGTAACACGATTGATGTTCTTTCCACTGTGGAAAAGTTGCAGACGAAAGGCGTGAAAGTTGTCAGCTTGCGTGAAGGGTTCGACCTGTCAACACCAGTTGGTAAAGCGATGCTCACTATGATGGCAGGGCTTGCCAGTCTGGAAAAAGATCTGATAGCAGAACGTAGAACAGCAGGAATAAAACGTGCTCAGTCGGAAGGAAAACATTGCGGCAGGCCTATCAAAGCGACAGTTGAACAGGTACGAGAGTTGTTAGCGCGAGGTTTACCCCCAGCAGCGATACAGGATAGGTTAGACATCAGCAAAGCAACCTTCTACCGATTGAAGTCACGCTGAATATTCTCGTTGATATTTGAGGATTATAGGGAAAGGAAAGCGAGGAAGCATGCCAATTAGGTTAAGCGCTTCAAGCAACCACGTTAAATATAGCAACATAGTTTAATTGGTATTAGCTATCATTATGGTTGTAATTAATTATTTTCATCAATTAATCAATACAATCACATCTGAAATGACAGACTATATTAAAACATTGAAGTTTACTGTGTTACAAGATATGTTTAAAGTTAAGCTGTACATTCGAAGTTTCAGATGGCATTTTACAAAGGATAAAAATGAACACTATAACATCTGTTTATATTAAAGGTTTATGGGGCCACCAAGACATAAATATATTACTTAATGGTAAAACAAATTTTATAATTGGTGTAAACGGCACTGGAAAAACCACTCTTATTAATTTACTCGCAGCAGCACTCACATTTGATTATGAAAAATTATTAAGAATAGAATTTGAGAGCATTATCATTAGATTAAAGGAAATTGGTGGCTCTCGCAGGCCCAGTATCCGTGTCACAAAAGATGTATTGTCCTCAGATGATAGTTTAATATATGAGATAAAAACGGCAGCTAAAGAACAACCGATAATAATACCTTTCGATGCACGATTTGACCGAGTATATATTGAGACTAAAGATGGCGGTAGAGTTGTAAGTAGAAGGAGAACCTCTAACCAAGAAGCTCATGGTCTAAATGAAATAAGCATAGTTCTTAAGGACTTAATAAAAGTATCCTGGTTATCAGTCAATCGTGCTGACAATTTATACTCAAGAGATATCGATAAAAGAGCATTATCAACAATAGATCATAAAATTATTGAGTTAAACAATAATCTTGTTCGCTATTTTTCTGTACTATCCCAGCAATTTTCAGATCACACCATTGAGTTTCAGAAAAAAAGTTTTCTTGCGCTTATCAATAATGAAGGCGCTAACCCGATCTTTCAATTCTCAAGTACAATAGATATCGATCAAGAGCGAAAAACATTAGTTGAGGTTTTTGATGTTTTAGGCGTAGATAATAAACATTATCTGAAGAAATTAAACGAACACTTTTCTCGCTTAGAGAAAGTTAAAAAAAGAGACAATTTAAAATCAATTTCCGTAGATGACTTTTCTGTTATTTATAACTCATGGCGAGCTCACACATTGGTAGCTGATTATGAGATTCTGCAAACAAAAAAATCCAGCATATTCAAGTCAAGAGATAACTTTATTTCGCTTCTGAACAGCATGTTCAATGGTCGGAAAAAATTTTCGGTATCGGATAAAAACGAGCTTGTTGTAACAACCAAAGATGGCAGATTAATCGGATTAGAAGAATTGTCATCGGGGGAAAAACAATTGCTAATTATCCTTGGCGAAACACTATTACAACATTCCCAACACGTAATATATATAGCTGACGAACCTGAACTGTCATTACATGTAATCTGGCAGGAACAACTAATTGGGGCTATTACGAAGCTGAATCCAAATGCACAAATTATATTTGCCACACACTCTCCAGACATTGTAGGTTTTGAACAAGATGCAGTTATCGATATGGAGGATCTTGTTTCATGACTTTTGCGAGAACAGCAAGTGGCTTAAGAAACTATAATAAATTCTACAAAGTTGAAGCCATTGTTTATATTGAAGGGAGAATGTTAGAAAAAACTGGTGAAGCACAGCCAAGTGATGATACGAAAGTATTCGATGTTATATTTTACACATCTTTATTCAAAATATTCTCACCTCACAACAATATCAAATTGAAAATTGTTGGGTGTAAAGAAAATGTGCTGGATTATCATGATAAAATAATCAGTGAAAAGATAGAGAATTCGTTTGCAATTATTGATCGTGATTACGACGGTATTTATTACACAAGAACAAATCATGAAAAGCTAATAGTTACACATGGTTATAGTTGGGAAAATGATTTTTGGTCAACCAAACTCTACTTAGAACTTGTGAGCTTACTTAGTCTTGATGCTGAAAATGCATGCAATATTGTTCGTAGCAAGATTAACCGTTCCCTTAGAAGATTATGCCTTATTAATAGGGCAAATTTAGTCACCCAATATTTTGGCACTGATATTTTTCCCGTTAGCAAAAAAGGTGGCGATAAAGGATTCAGATATGATGTTAACTTAAAGTATCCTTTACCATTAAGTGAGATTAAACGACTTTTCAATAAAATCCCAGATGAAGTAAAAAACGACTCGGAACTTCATGACTTGGTTGTTGCTACTGAGCTTGACTTTAAATATCTCATTCAAGGTCATTTCTATGAGTATATGATTTTACAAATATTGTCATATGCATACAAAGTTACATCGGGTATAAAACATAACATGGTTGATTTTAATATAATCAAGAACTTGGCCTTTAATAGTTTCAAATTAAAGCCTGATTATTATTTAGAACCTGCCACTCTGAGTCATTATGAGCAACAGTTTTCACGGGTTTTACATTCAGATAACTAAAAAACTTAAAGCCAGCAATTATTGCTGGCTTCATTTTTACTGACGTAACAAAACTTAGATCCAGCACAGACCATCAATCACATAAGAAACTGAGGCTAAGGGGAATGTATGTAAATAACGCCGTGTTATCCCAAGGTCACTCCTCTCATGACCAACAACCTGCTGCAAATGTGCCAAATTTCCCACCCAACCAGCTAAACAGGTTGAAATCATTGTGTGCCTGAAACTATGCACCAAGCGGCGCTGCCCGTAGTCATCCTGATACGGAATCCCAAGCTGATCACGAATATCAGCTAAAACTTTGCCGATCTTCGTCATGTTCGTGCCTGCCACTTCTGAGAAAATCCGCTCTTTCCACTGGCGATCAACGTACTCCATGAAACCCCATTCGATTAACTTAGAATGGATGACTACCTGCCTTGTAGCGTTCTCAGTTTTCCCCTGCCCGCCTTCAGCAATCAGGAAATAGTAACGCTGGCTATCTTCGTCGAATTTAATCTGTGACTTCTCCAGCTTTCCTATCTCGCCTCTTCTCGCTCCCGTGTATGCCAATAACAACGTGATCCATTTTTGCCAGTTGTCGGGCTGCTTAAGCGCCCAGCCTACAAACTTTTTCATCTCCGCTGTACTGTATGCACCAAATCTCGCTTTCGATGGTGCAGCCACTACGCCGTCAGTTGGCGACTTAGATAAAATGTCTTTGCTTACTGTGAGGAAGGTTTTGAAGAGTGATTTATACAGCTTAAGATGCTTATGGATGGCCTCAACGCCTACCAGTTGATCCGGTGGAACATCATCGCACTCAATCAGTTGCTGGATGGTCATTGAGCGGTAGGGCTGAACAACACGCTTAGGAAGATTTTCAACGATTTCCATCACCTGTTTAATGTCCTGTTTGCTAATCGCCGCTACATCAGTTTCCCCTCCCAAGACCGTTAACAGCACTTCCATGTAGCGCTCATTTGCCATTGAGATCGATTTCGTCCAGTTTCGCCCCTTTTCGTCTTTGTACATCGCCCACGCATCCAAGAGGGTTAGCACTTTTTCCGGTTCAGCTGGCGGTTGAGATTCCACAATTTCAACAGGAGGAGCTATCTGCTGGTGGAGAAAAAGTGGATTTCTCGCAGCCTTACGTTCTGACGCAATCAGGTTTGACAAAAATGAATCGAACACTGAGATCGGCGTAGCTAATGATTTAACAAAAGGAATATGCGGAGTAACGCCAATCATCAAAGCAAATGCTTCACGATAGCTGTCAGTGAGGAGGGATTTCTTAAACATCCTGCCATTAGAAAGCCGGATTTGCAGGTAGTAGTTGCCGTTTCGCTGAAACGTGTATGGAAGAGTTCTGTACCCCATGAATACACCCTTTTTGTACCTCAAGTGCATTACGCACCGACAAAAAGAGAGTCAATTTCATGTTAAGTAGGCCAAGTTTGGCCCCCTACGCTGGCATTATCCAGATCAGGTGGTACGGGTATTTCTCAGCCTTCACAAAGAAGGGCACCCCGAGTCAAATTACCTAAAACATCAGTAATCGGGACAGCGTAGAGGAAGTGATTATCTTAAGCAAGCGTCTTAGACCACTCTTTCCCGAGCATAAAATGCTGTAAACATTTATTCTTTCAGGCGTACTTAGGTAGTGTCATTCCTTATATATGTAAACATTAAATACCCTTGATTTTTTAGGGTAAATAATCTTTCACCCATGAATAAAACCCTATTTACGCCCAACCATTCAGACTATTACAAACAAAATAAAGTCAATTAAAACAAAGATATACATAATAATCAATCAACCCATAATTACTTATTCATTCGTATGTTACGTGATCTAAATCAAATGCAATGGAAGCGAATTACGGGATAGTTGCCCAAGGTAACCACTTAGTTTCTGTGTAAGAGCCGCTATAGACCGAATGATTTCTAATAATATGGTAGCAAATGTTAAAACTTATTATTGCCTCGGCAATCGTATCGATTTCCCTGGTCGGCACAGGGATTTTTATCGGCGTGATATATAAAAATACGGTTAGTAATATGGCAGAAAATTGCATCAGCCAATGACTGGGATTTCATTGTCTCGTCATTATGGAAATGACCACATTAAATGTCTGACCACTACAAATAACCTGGAAACAGCCAGTTTATTTCACAGTGTCGTTTTATAAAAATATATTAGGATCAATGAATGATGAAGATGATATTAGCGGTATTGGTTTGCGCGGCGACGCTTTCGGGTTGTACGACAGAATCACAGCGCATTGCCAATTGCACAAGTACGGGTGTTAGCCTGGATACGTGTTATAAAGTTGAGCATGATAATCAAAATGTTAGCCGCGCCGCAGCACTTCAGAATGCGTACAACCGTTCAGATGAATACGCGCAGCAATATGATAATAAGCATCATCATCATGGTGTAGATCAACATGCGCAGGCCGCACACGTTGCCGATCCATTACGTGAAGCGTCATTCTCGGCAAATGGAATTCATGCAACGGTCAGTAATGGCTTCTTTACTGCCACTATTAATGGCAAAAAAGCCACAGTAAAACGTTTCAATGCCAATG
>Ga0209281_1001734_pt1 | contig 11227 bp, 4 predicted proteins | sample MedtruBG_FD_187514 | JGI IMG/M metagenome (GOLD analysis project Ga0209281, IMG submission 187514) | Root nodule microbial communities of legume samples collected from California, USA - Medicago truncatula BG (SPAdes) (version 2) | ecosystem: Host-associated > Plants > Roots > Nodule | place... | reverse complement strand
AAAAGGTATGACTCTCGGAAACGAAGGGGATTATGCTGTTGCTATGGTATTTTTACCACAAGAAGAAAAGGCAAGAAAAGAAGCTATGAGCCTTTTTGAAGATATATCAAAGGAAGAAGGACTTGAACTAATTGGGTGGAGAGAAGTTCAAACAAACCCTTCAATACTTGGAAAAGCATCGCTCGAAGCAATGCCTGCAATAATGCAAGCTTTTGTAAAGAGACCAAATGGAATAAAACCAGGAAAAGATTTCGAAAGAAATTTATATATTGTTAGAAGAAATATAGAAAAAAGAGCAGGATGGATAAGTAAATTCCTAAATGAAACTTTCTACATAGCGTCTTTTTCATCAAAGACAATAGTATATAAAGGAATGTTATTATCTACACAGCTTAGAGAATTTTATAAAGATTTAGAAGATGAAAGAGTTGAAACATCTTTAGCATTAGTACATTCAAGATACAGTACTAATACATTCCCAAGTTGGGAAAGAGCTCATCCTAATAGATTTATGATTCACAATGGTGAAATTAATACACTTCGTGGAAATGTTAATAAGGTTTATTCTAGAGAAACAAATGTAAAATCTAGAGCACTTGGGAAAGATTTAAACAGAGTGTTACCTATCATAAATAAAGAAGGATCAGACTCTGCGATATTTGATAACAATTTAGAATTCTTATATATGAATGGAATGGATTTAACTAGAGCCATTATGATGGCAATTCCAGAACCATGGTATAAGAGTAAAACTATGAGTAAAGAAATGAAAGCTTTTTATGAATATAATGCTACACTAATGGAACCATGGGATGGTCCAGCAGCTATCGTATTTACAGATGGTGAAAAAGTTGGTGCAGTTTTAGATAGAAATGGTTTAAGACCATCAAGATATTATATAACTAAAGATAGAAGACTTATTCTTTCTTCAGAAGTTGGTGCATTAGATATACCAGCTGAAATTGTTGAAAAGAAAGATAGATTAATGCCAGGTAGAATGTTACTTGTAGATACAGTTAAAAAAGAAGTTATAGACGATGAAGAATTAAAAAATTCTTATGCTAATCAATATCCTTATGAAGAGTGGTTAAAAGAAAACCTGATTACTTTAGATAAAATGAATGAAAGTAAGAAGTTCAAAATTGAATACGATAAGGAAACTAGAAAGAGATTAGAAAAAGCATTTGGATATACTTATGAGGAAGTAAAAACAACAATGCTTCCAATGGCTGAAACTGGAGCTGAACCATTAGCAGCAATGGGCGTGGATGTTCCATTAGCAGTATTATCAAAGAATTCTCAGCCATTATTTAATTACTTCAAGCAGCTATTTGCACAAGTAACTAATCCTCCTATTGATGCGATTAGAGAAGAAATAGTTACGGCTTCTAATGTTTATCTTGGACCAGAAGGAAATATATTAGAAGATAAAGCATCAAATTGTGAGTTGATTAAACTTGATTCACCAATAATTAATGATGAAGAATTAGCTAAAATAAAGGCTTATAATAAAGGAAACTTAAAATCAAAAGTAATTGATATTGTATTTGATAAAGGTGGCTCTTTAGAGGAAGCATTAAATGAAATGTTTGAAAAGGCTCAGGATGCATATGAAAAGGGATATACTATATTTGTATTATCTGATAGAAATATAAGTGAATCAAAAGTTCCTATTCCATCATTACTTGCGGTATCAGCACTTCACCAATATCTAGTTAAAAAAGGGACAAGAACTTCAGTTGCTTTAATACTTGAAAGTGGAGAGCCTAGAGAGATTCACCATTTTGCTACATTGCTTGGATTTGGTGCTTCTGCTATAAATCCATATATGGCTTATGAAAGCTTAAGAGGATTAATTGAAGAAGGATTACTTGATTTAGAATATGATAAAGCTGTCTACAACTATAATAAAGCAGTGCTTAAAGGTATAATTAAAATACTTTCAAAAATGGGTATTTCAACAATACAATCTTATCAAGGAGCACAAATTTTTGAAGCTATAGGAATTGGAAAAGAAGTTATTGATAAATACTTTACTAATACTATAAGCAGAATTGACGGAATAGGACTAGCTGAGATTCAAAAAGAAGCAGAGATAAACCACAAAAATGGATTTAAAGAAAAAACTTATGCAGCAGACTTTTCGCTAGATTCTCCAGGATATGAAAAACTTAGATCAGGAGAAGATAGTGCAGAAGAGCATTTATATAATCCACTAACTATTCATAAACTTCAAGAAGCTACTAAGACATCAAATTATGAATTATTTAAAGAGTATACTTCTTTAATTGATGATGAAAAAGCTGAAATTACTTTAAGAGGATTATTAGAATTTAACTATAATTCTAAGTCAATTCCACTTGAAGAAGTTGAGCCAGTTTCAGAAATTGTTAAGAGATTTAAGACAGGAGCAATGTCTTATGGGTCAATTTCTAAGGAAGCTCATGAAGCACTTGCTATTGCCATGAACAGAATTGGAGGTAAGTCTAATACTGGTGAAGGCGGAGAAGATAAGGATAGATGGACTAAAGACGCAAATGGGGATTCGAGAAGATCTTCAATAAAGCAAATTGCATCTGGTAGATTTGGAGTAACTTCAGAGTATCTAGTAAATGCAGATGAACTTCAAATAAAATTAGCACAAGGAGCAAAACCTGGTGAAGGTGGTCAATTGCCTGGAACTAAGGTTTACCCATGGATTGCTAAAACTAGACATTCAACTACAGGGGTTGGACTTATATCACCACCACCTCATCATGATATTTACTCAATAGAAGATTTAGCTCAATTAATATATGACTTAAAGAATTCAAACACTGGAGCTAGAGTATCTGTTAAGTTAGTTTCAGAATGTGGAGTTGGAACTGTTGCAGCTGGCGTTGCTAAGGGTGGAGCAGAAGTAATATTAATTTCAGGGTATGATGGAGGAACAGGTGCATCACCTAAAAACTCAATCAAAAATGCTGGACTTCCTTGGGAACTTGGACTAGCTGAAGCTCACCAAACATTACTTCTTAACGATTTAAGAGAAAGAGTTAGAGTAGAAGTAGATGGTAAACTTATGAGTGGTCGTGATGTTGCTATAGCTGCACTTCTTGGAGCAGAAGAATTTGGATTTGCAACTGCACCATTAGTAACTTTAGGTTGTGTTATGATGAGAGTTTGTAATTTAGATACTTGTCCAGTTGGAGTTGCAACTCAAAATGAAGAGCTTAGAAAGAGATTTAAAGGAAAACCAGAATATGTAGTTAACTTTATGTACTTTATAGCTCAAGAATTAAGAGAAATTATGGCCAATCTTGGATTTAGAACTATTGATGAAATGGTTGGTAGAGTAGATAAACTTAAGCAGAGAGAAAACATTCATGGTTGGAAAGCTAAGAATATTGATTTAAGTTCAGTACTTTATACTCCAGATAAATATAAGGGAAAAGTTGTTAAGTTTGATGAAACTAAGAAATACGACTTTAAATTAGAAAGAGTACTAGACCAAAAAGTATTCTTAAGCCAATTTAAAGATGCTATAGAAAAGAAAGAAAAAGTAAATTTTGAAATTGATATAACTAATACTGATAGAACCCTTGGAACTATTCTTGGATCTGAAATAACAAGAATTAATGGTTCGGATGGATTACCAGAGGATACTATTACTATTAAGTGTAATGGAGCGGCAGGACAAAGTTTTGGATCATTCATTCCAAAGGGATTAACATTTGAAGTTGAAGGAGATGCTAATGATTACCTAGGTAAGGGATTGTCAGGTGGTAAGGTTATAGTATATCCTCCAAAGAAATCAACATTTGTAGCTGAAGATAATATTTTGATTGGAAATGTTGCTTTATATGGTGCAACTTCAGGAAAAGTATTTATAAATGGTATTGCAGGGGAAAGATTCTGCGTTAGAAATTCGGGAGCAACTGCTGTAGTTGAAGGAGTTGGAGCTCACGGATTAGAGTACATGACAGGTGGTAAGGTTGTTGTTTTAGGTAAAACAGGAATTAACTTTGCAGCTGGTATGAGTGGAGGAATTGCTTACCTTTATGAAGAGGATCCAAACTTTAGAATAAATCTAAACGAAGAAATGATTCTATTAGAAGAGTTAAGCTTAGAAGATGAAGAAGAATTAAGGAACTTAATTGAAGAGCATGTAAAAGTTACAGGCTCTCCTAAAGGAAATAAAATATTATACAACTTTGAGACAGAAAAATCTAAATTCCACAAAATAATTCCAAAGGATTATAAGAGAGTAATGGAAACTGTTGAAAAGCATAAGAATCTTGGATGTGATGAGGATGAAGCATTAATTAAAACTTTCCAAGAAATTAAAGGAAATTAGGAGGGTTAGAAAAATGGGTAAACCAACGGGATTTTTAGAGTATGATAGAGAAGTAGGTAAAAATAGAGAACCCAAAGAAAGATTAAAAGATTATAAAGAATTTCATTTAAGTCTTCCAGCAGAAAAGCAAAGTATTCAAGGTGCAAGATGTATGGACTGTGGTGTTCCATTCTGTCAATCAGGAGTTCTATTTTCAGGAATGGTATCGGGATGTCCGCTTCACAATCTAATTCCTGAATGGAATGATTTAGTGTATAGAGGAAAATGGGATTTAGCTTATGAAAGATTAAATAAGACTAATCCATTCCCGGAATTTACAGGAAGAGTATGTCCAGCTCCATGTGAAGCTGGATGTACAGCAGGGTTAAATGGGCCTTCAGTTGCTATAAAGGAAAATGAAAGAGCTATAATTGATACTGCTTTTAAAAATGGGATAGTTAAAGCTAATCCTCCAGTTAAGAGAACTGGAAAGAAAGTTGCTGTAATAGGATCAGGCCCAGCAGGACTTGCTACGGCAGATACGTTAAATAAATGTGGTCACAAAGTTACTGTTTTTGAAAGAAGTGATAGACCAGGTGGATTATTAATGTATGGTATTCCAAACATGAAACTTGATAAGGAAGTTATATTAAGAAGAATAAATCTTATGGCTGAGGAAGGTATTAGGTTTGTAACTAACGCCAATATTGGTGAAAATTATGATACAAATCAAATATTAGATGAATATGATGCAGTAGTACTTGCAACTGGTGCATCTGATCCTAGGGATCTTGTAGCAAAAGGTAGAGATGAAGTTAAAGGGGTACATTTTGCGGTAGATTTCTTAAAAGCTAATACAAAAAGTCTTCTAGATTCAAACCATGATGATAACAATTATATTTCAGCAAAAGATAAAAATGTAATTGTAATTGGTGGTGGAGATACAGGAACAGATTGTGTTGGAACTTCACTTAGGCATGGATGTAAGTCATTAGTTCAATTTGAAATAATGGGTGAACCTCTTAAGGAAAGAGGCGATAATAATCCATGGCCAGAATGGCCTAAAGTTCTTAAGGTTGATTATGGCCAAGAAGAATTTATAGACATTTATGGCAAAGATCCAAGAGAATATTTAACTACAGTTACAGGTCTTCATGCAGATAAAGATGGAAATCTTGAAAGTGTTGATACTGTAAAAGTTGAATGGAAGAAGGACGAAAATGGAAGATTTGGTCCAGTGCCAGTTGAAGGATCAGAAAAAACTTATCAAGCCGAACTTGTATTACTTGCAATGGGCTTTACAGGTTCACAAAATTACATTAAAGAAGCTTTTGGTGTTGAATCAGATGCAAGAAGTAACATAAAAGCAAATGAAAAAGATTTTAAAACTAATGTGCACAAAGTATTTTCAACAGGTGACGCTAGACGCGGACAATCATTGGTTGTTACTGCTATAAATGAAGGAATAAGAGCAGGAATAGCTGTTAATGAGTTCTTAAGAAAATAGTATGGTAAAATAGGAGTGATATTCTAAGTATTTAGAATTATCACTCCTATTTATTTTAAAGATAAAATTAGATTTTAAATTTAGATACAGTAGATAATAATTTGTTTGAGCTTTCTTTTGCTAAAGCAGCCTTAGTTATAACATTGCGAGTATTGTTTACAATAGTCGTTACTTTTTCATTAATCTCATTGCTTCCTTCAGCACCTTTTGTAGTTGCCAGTGTTATTTCAGTTATAGCATCTAACATATTATTTATAAATATAGATAATTCTTTTGAGGTTGAATTAAATTCATTTGCCAAAGAATCTACTGCGGTAGCATCTTTATTATAACTATTTCCTGTGGTAACTAAAGATTCATAGTCAGCAATAACTTTAGTATCAATAAAATTAAGTACTTCTGAAGTGCCATTGGAAAGGTTTTTTACTGCTAGAATTACAGAATCAGTAATTTTTTGAATTTCTTCGACTTTATCATTAGATTCTTCTGCTAATCTTCTTATTTCATCAGCAACTACAGAAAAGCCTTTTCCAGCTTCTCCAGCACGAGCAGCTTCAATTGCAGCATTTAAAGCTAGAAGATTTGTTTGCGAAGAGATTTCTAAAATCGAGTCTGAAAGTTCATTAATCTTTAAAACTATTTGAGAGTCAGCAATAGATTTCTCTAATTTTACTTTTGTAGATGAATAAATATCAACTGCATTTTTTTGAGAAGTAGAAATGGCTGAAGTTAAACTTTCAGTTCGTTTATTAATCTCTTTAGCAGCATAAACGCCTTCTTCTGATTTCTTTGCGGCGGATTCAATGGCCTGATTCACTTCTATAGTAGAGGCATTTATTTCTTCAACAGAGGCAGCTGTATTATCCATTTCATTTGAAATTTCTCGTGTATAAGAAAAAACATCTTCAACTTGGCTGTTTAATGTATTCAGAGTTTGGTGTATTTCATCTACATTTTTTATAGTATAATGAGTATTAGTGCTGACATCGAGCATAATATTATGTAATGAGGAAAGAAATTTATTAATGGAAGAAGCAAGTTCACCCATCTCATCTTTGGAATTGATTTTAATCTCTTGAGTTAAATCACCACCATTTTCAGCTAAGGAAACTAAATCTCTTTTTAGTTTATTAATTGGCTTAATAATGCTTATAATCGTAGATATGCTAGTTACTAATATAAAGATAAATGAAATAATAATTAAGCTTATTAATGTGTATTTTGAATAAACATAAAAGTTATCGGCGGTTTGTGTTGAAAGCTCTGATTTTTCTTGATTATTCTTAACCAAGGTAGCAACATTATTCTTTAACGAATTATATGCATCACCACTATCGCCTTTAATAATACTTACAGCCAATGTGTTGTTTCCGCTTTTACTTGCAGAAATGACAGTCTGAACAAAGGACATTGAGGATTTTTGATTATCTCGAATTTCAGTAATAGTTTGTTTATCCTTTTCATCTGAATATAAACGTTCATATTCATCTAACTTTGATTGAATGTTGTCAAAGCTAGTTTGTAATCTTGTTTCAACATCTTTCGATTCATCAGGTGAAGCGCTAAAAATTATATACTCGTATTGAAGTTTTCTTATTCTTAGGACTTCATCGCTAATTGCTTGAGTGCACTCTAATGCAGGAAAGTTCTTTTTAGAAATTGTAGAAAATTGATCATTAATTTTTCCGAGCGTGCTTAAACTGTATAGTCCTATACAAGTGATTACACTAACCAATATGATGAAAATAAATGTAAGTTTTGTTCTAATGTTTAATTTCATATAAACACTCCTTTTAATTAATATTATTCCATAATTATATTATCGAAAAAAATGTCTATTTCTAAAGGAATATGGAGGAAAAGTGTATAGGATTAATAATTAGGTTTAATAGTAATATTCCTCCATAAGTTATTTAGAATTTTTAGGTGTAGTTTAAGCGAATATAACTCTCACTAATTGAACTTATAGAGTGTAAAATTGATATATATAATTATGAGGTATTTAGATTCTATGAAGAATATTTCTATAACTTCTAGGTTAGTGAGTTAATTTTGGAGAAGTAATGTAATATTTGATATATCATTATACAAAACACGATGTTTAATAATTAAGAATATTTTCATGAATTTATATTAATTAGTCATATATAATATAGAGGTAACTACTTTTTTTAGTGGCAGAATGAATGATCTTTTAAGGAGAAATTGATTGGAGGATATTAATGAAAATATTTAGTAATAATTGTAGACAGATAAGATCTGGTTGGAAAATAATACTTGTTTTCTTATGTTTCTTTGTGTCTACAACTATAGTATCAGTTGTCTTTAGCAATATATATAGTGCATTTGTTTTTATGACTAATCCAGCATTGCTGTCAAAGCAAGATGAGGGCATAAGTTATATTACTGAGCAGCTTTTAAGTATGTCTTCTTTTCCAGGAGCATTTTTAAATTTAATGCAATGTGTACTAATGATATTCTTTGTAGTTTTATTTTGGAGGGTTCTAGATAAAAAGAAAGTTAAAGATATTGGATTAATTAATATAAGAAGAGGAGGGAAAGATTTATTTTATGGCTTATTATTTGGTGCAATATCATTTACTATAGTTGCAATTATATTGTTATGTACTAAATCAGTTGAACTAGTAAATAGTTTTAATAGTCCAAACTTTTCGAGAGCATTATTTTTACAACTTATTGTTTTTATATTTGTTGGGGTTAATGAGGAACTTTTTGTTAGAGGATACTGTATGACTGTTTTAAAGCAAACTAAAATATCATGGATACCTATTTTAGGATCATCCATAATTTTTTCACTAATGCATTCATTAAATCATGGAATCAGTTTACTTGCATATATTAATTTATTTTTATTTGGAATTTTTATGGGATATTTATTCATAAAGACTAAAAATATATGGATGTGCATAGGGTATCATATAACTTGGAATTATTTTCAAGGCGACATTTTTGGATTTCTGGTAAGTGGAAATGTTACAGACTCTATATATACCATAAGAACTATTAATTCAAATATGATTAATGGAGGAAGCTTTGGGCCTGAAGGAGGAATAGTAGTTACAGTATTGCTTTTAGTAACAATTTTGATAACATATAAATTCATACCTTATAGAGAATAAAAAATAAATCATATAGTTGCCAAATTTTTCTCACATGCGTTCGAAAAGGCAGATGCGTAAAAAAATCTACACATATGAAAAGAGTGCGAAGCACAATACGGAACTTAACCAAAGTCGCCTGGGATTTTGTTCTGCACGTTGTAAATTTTATATTCATAAGGTATACTTAAGATATGCTTTTAACTAAATGAGAAACTAAGTAATATAGAGGTTGAGTGTAATGAACAGAGAATTTAAAAGATACATGTATATTATAGGAACAATTTGTATAATATTTTTAGTAGGATCAATAATTCTACATATTCTTCCATGGCTTCTGATAGCTGGAGTGGTAGTATATATTGTTATGAAGATAGTGGGATTTTTTAGAGAAAAAAAGAGGAAGAAGAATTTAAATAGCTATTATAGAAAAGATAAAGATAATGAAGTCTATAGCGCTCCAGTAGATGATTATACAACTGGAGAAATCATTGATGTTGAATATGAAGATGTAGAAAAGAAATAAAGTTTTCGATTTTTTTGGTATGAAAACACTTGTGATTCCGTATTTTTTAATTAATTAAAAAATGCGGAATCACAAGTGTTTTATTTATATTTTTGAAAGAAATTAGAGCTGGAAACTATATTGTTCAAGGCGTTCAGCTAGAAGGAATGTTTAAGTTTTACGGTTGAGGAAAGGCAAATAGAGAAGGACAAGAGGTAAAACTGTGAATTGAATATTCATATAGTAACGTAAAAATAAAAGGTGAAAGATCTATTTAGGAATTTAACAAGTTAACATATGGAGAAAAATCTCTTATTTTTTATATTGTACTAGGAACAGCTGAGCTTAAAGTGTATATATATGTTATTAATCTAGCAGATTGGAGAGGAGCATATTTTTATAAATTAGGTCTTATAAGAATTGAGGAAAAGAAAGATTTAAATATAAATTTGTAGATAGTGGACTATTGGATAATGATGGATCTACGGATTCTAAGAATTATATAGTCCCTGGCAAATGGGGGAAGAATTTTAAATTCCTACAATGCTATCTTATGAAAGATTGGCAGGAAAAAGGTAGTTTAGTTCTATATTATGATTCACAAGTAGGAAATTTATTATCTACTATTAATCCGGTTAAGGAAGTCAATAGAAGTGGATCCGATATAGGTGGATTAGGAACCCTTCTGTAAACAACTTTTATGGGGCACTACTATGATTTGTATCTACAAAGCTATTATTTAATAAATCACTTTAATTGGGCGATATACTGGATTGATGTATATAGAGTGTATTTATTTTACATTAAAAAGGAGGAGATTTATGGAGAAAATAGCAAATGAACAGATTAAGCAGACAAAAATAAAAAGGAAACTATATGTATCAGTTAAAGCTAAATTTATAATTAGTATATTTTTTGCATTAATTTGGTTAAGTATATCAATTTATTTTTCAATTCCTTGGGTAAATAGTTTAGCTGTACATGTAACTCTTCCTGTAAGTTTGCTTATTGTAATAGGAATTGCATATATACCAGGGTATATGAATGCTTTTATGGTTTCGAGCCTCTTGTTAGATAGGCAACCGGCACTAAAGCTAGATGATATAAGTATACCAGTTACTGTGCTAATTGCATGCTATAATGAAGAAAAATCTATAGGAAACACTTTAAGATATATTTCAATGCAAGAGTATAACGGTATAATAAAGATAATAGTTATTGATAATAATTCAAATGATAAAACAGCAGAGATGGCATTAAAGGCTGGAAAAGAAATGAATTTAAATTTAAAAGTTATACAAGAACCAAAACCAGGTAAAAATTTTGCACTTACCACGGCTATAGGTTATGTAGATACTGAGTATGTATTAACACTAGATGCTGATACTTTATTACACAAAGTTGCTATTAAGAACATTGTTTCAAGAATATTATCAGCGCCTGATGATGTATGTGCAATAGCAGGAACTGTATTAGTTCGTAATGGAAGAAGTACTTTGTTAGCTAAAATCCAGGAGTGGGATTACTTTCTAGGGATTGCAAGTATTAAAAGGTTACAAGGCTTGTTTCAAGGGACATTAGTAGCACAAGGGGCTTTTTCTTTATATAAAACTGATGCAATCAAACAGGTAGGAGGATGGCCTGATGCTATTGGAGAAGATATAGTATTAACATGGAGGTTTTTGGGAAATAAGTGGAAAGTGTATTTTGAACCTTTAGCGGTTGCATTTACAGAAGTTCCAGAACTTTTAAAGCATTTTTATAGACAGAGAAGCCGATGG
>Ga0209281_1001732_pt1 | contig 11230 bp, 17 predicted proteins | sample MedtruBG_FD_187514 | JGI IMG/M metagenome (GOLD analysis project Ga0209281, IMG submission 187514) | Root nodule microbial communities of legume samples collected from California, USA - Medicago truncatula BG (SPAdes) (version 2) | ecosystem: Host-associated > Plants > Roots > Nodule | place... | reverse complement strand
CGATTACATTGAAGTCTTCTACAACCGGACCCGGCGGCACAGTCACCTCGGCGGCGTCAGTCCGGAGGCCTTCGAACAGGCCTCGTCGTGAGGACAGAATTTGTCTACTGTCGTGGGGTCAGTCCATGCTCAGTGAGGCCTCCATCAGCATTTTGCTGTCAGTGGACAGACTGTCAGCGCAGCGCTGGTACAGATGGAGTTCAAACTGCTGGAAAGACGAACGTACTAGCCGTTCCAGCTCCTTATCGGCGGGACATTCGACCTGGCGTTGCTGGAACCAGCCAAATGCAGCCTCGGTGGCGTCAGCAGGATCAGAGCCATGAGGATAAAGGGTAGCAATCAGCCAGTCTGAAAACGCGTGTTTATCTGTTGCTGATACCCGGCGGATGCCCAGGAAGCTAAGGAGTTCCTTGCGATGCCGTGCCCCGGTTCGCCCGGACCACTCATATTCCTGAACCCCGAAGACATCCACTTCCAGCTGCCCGGCTAAATAGTGGAGTGGCGTTTCCGGGATCTCATTGATTGCCGAAGGGAAACGTCCTGTATTCTGATAAAACTTAAGCTGAACGGCAAATGGCAGGTGGTTTCTGGCAGGCTTGGTTTTGAGCAGTCGGGTTTCTTCAAACTTCAGACTCCAGTGTTCTGCCAGCTCATCAATATCCCAGATCCGTTTCATTCAGCCGTCCCATTATCAGTGTTACCATAACGTTAATTTGAATGTAATCCTGAATTCAGCGAGATTGCCACGTGCAGCATTTTTGGGGATGCCCTGACTAAATCCACATATTGAAAAAACTAAAGTTTTTTGTTATTAAAGACAATGCTGGGGAATAGAAAGCTGCTAACCACACTCGTCTCGTTAGCACTGTTTCCCCACCCTCCATGAAGGCCTGTGTTTTTCATTATTGGCCCCTTCAGCATACAATGGAAGTAGATTATGGAACAGACATGCAGAAAACGCTTATCAGTTATTGCGTTGTTATTTTTTATTTCTGGTGTTGGAGGCTGCGTCAGCCATCGAATCAGCCACAAGGAAGGGGAAACACAGGCTGTCTCCGTACTGGATACTCATTTCGAAACCAGCCTCATCATACCTGTCACTATAAACAGCAAAAATTATAAATTCATTGTAGACACTGGTGCCAGCCTTACAGTGATTGATAAAAAAATTGCTGAGAAGCTGACCCGACCAATGCGGCCCGATGAAATACCGCCAGACTATCGCGAAGCACTGTCCGGTATTACTGCTATTAATGGTGTGCTTGAACAACAGCATTATACTCTGGTGAAGCCTGTACCATTTTTCATTGGTAGTGAGGAAATCAGGGATAACGATGTCTGGATTGCCGCTGACACCACTCTGTTCAGTCAGGCTCTGGGGACCGAAATTAGCGGGTTCATCGGTATTGATACAATTCGAAAATTAAACTGGCAGGTAGATAATAACAAAAAACGCCTGTTACTGACCAAAGATGCTCCTTCTGCCCGCGACTGGCAACGGTGTGCGGGCTATGAAGACAGCTATAATCGCTCACCACTACTCTGGCTTACATATGGCAATGAGGATGTAGGTTTTCGCGTAGATACCGGTGCCAGCGGTAGCTATGTCGGGAAAGAGTTTATAGAATTTGCAAAAAAACAAAAAGGGACTCTGGTGTTAGATAATCCAGTCTCCCGTAATGGAGATATTATTGGTAATTATAACTCTCCGCTTTATATTCTAAGGGGATTAAAGTTCAATAATATGCAGTTGGGTGAATTAAAGGTATCAGAAAACCAGAACCAACTTTATGCAGTAGGAATGGATTTTTTGTCGCGTTTTACACGTTATGCATTTATCCCGTCCAGAATGATGTTTTGCTATGATGTGTCTTCGATTGAACGATATGGACTAACATCGCAGCGCAGTCTCTCCATCCGATATACAGGGCGGCATATAGAGCTGTTTTACAATTCTGATGATAATTTAAAAGATACCGGACTGCGCAATGGCGATATTTTGCTAAAAATCAACGGTACGGCCTACCCTCCGACACAGATTGATAAGGTCAGGGAAATACTGGAACTGACCCCGAAGGGAAAACTCACACTTACAATCCAGCGAGGAACTCAACGTCAGGAAGTTCATTTGTAATTGTACCCTAATTTGAGCATATTAATATGGTGCCTGTGTTGACAGGCTTTCACTCATGCGGTGTCTGGTGAGGAGTCGTACCACGGTGGAAGGGTGAACGCGGAACAGGCGGGCGGCATCAGCGCCTGTTTTCTGACCCGACGTAACGAGCAAGACAATCTCTTTTTGTTGCTGTGGCGTTAATTTGGGGCGCCGTCCACCAACCCGACCGTCCTGGCGTGCCGCCGCAAGCCCGTTCTTTGTCCGTTCACGAAGCATGGCGCGTTCAAATTCAGCAAAGGAGCCAACGATCTGCATCATCATCCTTCCTGCCGGAGTTGATGTGTCAATATTTCCGGTAATACTGCGGAAATCAGCCCCCGTGTTTTCAATCTTCTCCAGCGTCAGCAATAAATCCTTCAGAGAACGGGAAAGACGATCCAGTTTCCATACAATAACCTGATCACCTTTGCGTAGCTGCTGTAAAAGACGTTGTAGCTCGGGTCGATCCCATCGTCCTCCCGAAGCTTTTTCCTGGAATATCAGTTCACACCCGGCTGACTTTAGTGATGATATCTGGGCCTGAGTATCCTGTTCTTGTGTAGAAACCCGGGCATAACCGATGAGCATGATTGCGATTTCCTGTTGCCATTTATTTGCATATTGCAATACATTTTTGCAATGCACAAGGCCGCATCGTTACGCAGGGACAGAGATGGTTGCACAAACGTTCGTTTATGCGTGAAGGTGGGAGGGAAGAAAAGTTGGCAGTTATCGCAGTTACCCGGTCACTACCCCAAGTTACACAGGCCATGAGATCCATTCCCCATCATAGATTTTATTAATGGAATCCCATAAAATAACAATACGTTATTTTTATAATCGCTTCATCTAACGGGAAGGAATTATGCAGAAGTATTTATCTTTGGCTGTTTTTGCAGCTGTAACTGTCTTAACTGGATGCTCCAGCGACTATGTAATGCAGACTAAAACAGGTGAAATGATTGTTACAAAAGGTAAGCCTGAAACGGATAAGTCTACGGGTCTGGTGAGCTATAAGGATGCGGGTGGCTTCAAACATGAAATAAACCGCGATCAGATTACCAATATTGTTGAAAAATAGAGGTTATTTTAATAAAGTCGCACATGGACATGTGCGACTTTATCTGGCTTATAATCTCAACCATTATTCAATGCTGGACTTCAATCTGTGTCCAGCCTTTGCGATACATACAGTCCTTCACCAAAATATCTCGCTGACTCTCGTTTTCATCACTCGTTGAGTAGCTTGTATCAGTCGTCTTATGTTTTTCATCTTTAGATGTGTATTTGCCAGTAATTTTATTGTCAGGTGGCAAATCCCTGAGCGCCTGCGCTTTACATTGAGTTTCAGCCATATCTTCCTGCTGCCTGTCAGTACCGGGTTTAACCCACTGATACTCAACACAACCCGTAAGGCTTACCAAAATTAACGTCATAACAAAGGTCTTTTTCATAATGTCCAGGCAAAAAGTCAGATGAAGTTAACAGTAACTTATTGTAATCAAGTTTCTGTACACAAAATATCAACACCCTCAGCATTGAGGGATAACACATCAGGCCGGCACATAAAAGTCTGCCACAGACTGCAATGTCATGAATATTTTTTGCCTCAGCCGGTACGATTCTGAACCACCAAAACAATATTCTGAGGGATTTGATGGCCGCTGTTTTATTTTTGCCCTGAAGTTCATTTACTTTCATCCATTAATTTAGCAAAGAATGATTTATTTTTGTTCGCATTACAGTCAGCGTTTATTTCTTCGGTGATATTTTCTTCTTTAGAATGTTCAACAAGTCGCTTAAATTTTCGCTTTATTTCTCTACCCTCAGTGCTGCAGTCTGCTGAGTCGGCCAGATACACTGCCGCATTGTAAGCCGCATAACACTCATCTACATTGGCCGGGGCAGACTTACAACCATTAAACACAGTATAAGTCAGATCTGGATGGTCTTTATAATATATAATTTCTGGCGTATTTCTCAGTTGAGAAAATATACCCGGAAGTAATTTAAATGAGACCCCGGTTAGCATAATGATACCTGCCAGGGCTATGTATCTGAACCTCATGATTGCCCCTCATGATATGACAAGCTCACGGTGCTCGTTTCCAGCGGGCAAGAGTCCGGTAAACAGTTGGCCGCGAAACTGAAAATAATTCAGCCAGATCGCTGATTGAGTACTCGCCACTTTCATGCATCCGACACAGTTCTTTCTGCTGTTTATCCGATAACTTCGGCTGTTTTCCTCTCAGTTTCCCTTTTGCACGGGCAATAGCCATACCTTCACGTGTACGCAGACGTATTAGGGGTCAGTTTGGAGATCGGAAATTTTTGTACGTTAAGCACATTATTTAACCAATCTCGATGCGTAACGGATTGATTTTGCTTCAGCGGCTATCGCTTTTAAGTTTTAGCTCTTGCTGTATCGCATTTAGGTTATCCGATTAAGGTCAAATTCCCTGAAAACGCCGTATAGCGCGGCAGTACACCCTATTGCTATAGGTAAGCCTGTTCAAAAAACAGGCTTACCGTACAATAATTCTCGATATCCAAACTGACCCCTAGTTTACGCTGATGGCCGGACAGGGTGTGTCAGAAAAGGATGATTAGTGGCGGATCTGCGCCAGGTCGTCTTCCGTCAGACCGGTCATTTTCATGACAGTTTTACGGTCAATGCCGTTCTGCAGCATGGTACGGGCAATTTTCAGAGTGGCCTGACGCTCACCTTCTGAACGGCCTTTTTCAATACCGCGCTGTTCACCGCGCTGTTCACCGAGCCGCAGACCTTCAGCCCTGCCCTTCTCGATACCCTTCTGTTCAAGCTGTTGTGCGATGGTCATAAGTGCGTCTCCGTGTTGCGGCACACGCTGTGCCAGTTCGCGTACAAAGGCTTCGGCGTCCGATGTTTCGCCTGCCTGCACTATATAGTGTACCAGCGATATTACCTGCGATGAAGACAGATATCCGGCCAGCAAAATAGGCGCCAGCCGATCAACCAGTTCAGCGAGGTCCCGCTGATGAATATGTTTCTGCAGTAAGGTCAGGGCGGCCATGCTACGGTGGCCAGCAATTTCATCATCCGGAATGACCGTAACGTCTACCAGCGGGAAAGCGCTGCTGTAGAGTCTGCCTGCCAGCGCCGGATCGTCAAACTCATCCAGCCAGCGGGTAGAGTACGGATACGGGCTGCGTTTACCCGTATAGAACAGCACCGGTATTACCAGTGGCAGTTTTTTATGCCCTGCCTCCAGGTGGCGCTGCATGGCGGCTACCGCATAGCGTATGAGGCGGAAAGCCATATGTTTGTCCGGCGTTGACTGGTGTTCGACCAGAACGTGAATATATCCGTCGCCGGCTGTAGTTTTCAGGCTGTAGAGGACATCGCTGAAATACTGGCGGAGATCATCCTCAACGAACGAGCCTGATTCAAGTTTCAGCGTGCTGAGATCGCAGACTGCACGCAGTTCTGCGGGCAGGTGGATTTCCATGAAATCCCGGGCAATATCCGGTTGCGTCAGGAACTGCCTGAACGTGGCATCGTGGGGTGTGGGTGTGCTGCTTTTCTTCTTCATCAGCCCTGGCTCTGAAAAATGACCCTAAGATGTTATCACAGCCCGGAAAAAGCTAACATTGGCGCTGAACGGAATTGCCATTCCTTCAGGGAACTGTGCCGGGGTGGTTCGTTCCCCTCCCCTTATTCTGGTAACTCCGGGCTGACTGCATCGTCACGCAGGCGCATGATGGTTTGTCGTGAGGTACTAAACTCGCGGGCAATGGCGCTGATACTGGCACCTGCTTTCAGGTGTTCAATCGCTGCCTGCCGCTGTTCCTGGTTCAGCGCCGGTGGCCGACCAAACCGTTTGCCTGCTGCTCTGGCTCTTGCAAGGCCAGAATGTGTGCGCTCAATCAGCAGGTCTTTCTCGAACTCTGCCACCGCCGAAATGACCTGCATGGTCATCTTTCCGGCCGCGCTGGTGAGGTCCACGCCACCCAGCGCGAGGCAGTGTACACGAATACCGGACGCTGCCAGCTGCTCTACGGTCTTTCGCACGTCCATTGCGTCACGACCCAGACGATCAAGTTTTGTCACTATCAGCACATCGTCATTTTCCATGCGGTCAAGTAACCTGGCAAAACCGGGCCGTTCGCTGGCCGCTACCGAACCACTAATTTGTTCCTCAATCAGGCGCTGGGGTTTAACGGTAAAACCGGCTGCTTCAATTTCCCTGCGCTGGTTTTCAGTTGTCTGTTCCAGTGTGGATACACGGCAATAAGCAAAAATTCGTGACATGGCGTAATCTTCTGTACGAAATGGGGGTACGAATTATAACGCATGTACGAAACTCATTTCACTAAGTTTTGGACAGGTACTGTAAGGGGGGTACGAAAACGGTCGATTTTGTACATCTCGCTGAGGTATACCCCAATGTGACACGCTGACGCGCCCGTCGGGCTTGTCCAACCCCTCCCCTGTTCAGAAGCAAGTTCTGAACAGACTCACGGTTTGCGCTGCTGGTCAACAAAATTAAATACGATCACCAGAAATATTTTCTGGACACTTTTTCCGATAGTGCCGAAATGTCCAATATGGATAGCATTTTTGGTGCATTACAGAAGGGCCGCGACAAGTGGAATAAGATGGCAAACATAATGCCGGGCAGAATGACCTGTATGTCCAAGTGCATGGGGATTTATACTAGTGACCATAATCACCACAGGAAGAACGGGGTAGCAAATGGCGACTGAGTGGGTAAATGTAGCTGATAATGCCGTTAAAATTGGGCTTGGATCGGCGCTAACAATATTAGGCGGGTATCTGACGCTCAAATTATCACAGCGGCACGAGTTAAGGAAAGAAGCCTTAATACAGCGACGTAAAGATTTCGACGTTAAAACTGAGCGCTACATAGATTTTTTATCCAGTTCACGAATGATGATGCAGAAATATATGCTCACTGATTTCAGGCCAGATGGAGATGATTACATGGAGCTTACAAGGCGCCACGAAACGTTATCCCTTACGTGCACGACTAATACTATGAGAGAGCTAGCTTTTGATGCTTACTATGCTGTTTCTCTTGCATGCTCGATGGGCACTGCTGAACGTGAAGAAAAAGCCCCAGTCCGGAAAAAGGCTAAAGAAGCCTTAGATCAGTTCCAGGGATGTGCCAGCGAAGAACTACGTTGTGAGAAAGCTGCTATTGAGGTAATGAACAAAAAGCGGTCATTCTGGTTCTTTGGACGGCGGCAACAGCTAAACTTGGACTGAATGACCTGTATGTCTAACGGCGCGGGGGATTAAACGGGAGGTGTCAAAAAGGCCGCTGGCGCGGCTTTGTCTGAAAGCTAAATTTCATCAAAAATCGAAAGGCGACGACCAGGTTTTTTTCCAGCAAAGAAACGACCACGGGGCAAGCGATCATTTTTATTAAGGCGCTCAATCCAGTCCTGAAAGGCTGGCCGAGGCTTATATCGACCAAAGGAAGTTAAGGACTGAGTAACCATAACGGTTTGACTGCTGTACTTTCTCATTTCGCTGAATGAGTTTTTCATAAGAGAACGGTAATCCATTATGACCTCCAAAAATAAAAATGAATGATTATCTCATTCGTTCACTGGCAAGATTATAAACGTAACTACGTTCACGTTTTCCTACAGCTACAACAGCGATAATTAATTGATCGTCAATCACCTGATAGACCAGACGAAAGCCAGACGCTCGAAGTTTGATTTTGTAGCAGTCCTTTATCCCGCGCAGTTTTGCTGAAGGGATGTGCGGATTTTCACTGCACTTCTTTAGCTTTTTCGCAAATTGCTGTTGAATGACTTTATCCAGCTTCAGCCACTCTTTCAGCGCATCATCCCTGAATTTGACCGTATACGTCATAAGTAACTATCCAGATCCACGTCATGCAGTTGCTGGTTGCTGCGTTCGGCGACAAGCTTAACCAGTTCCTGATCGTCCAGGGCATCTAGCATTTTCTCGTATAGCTCTGCCGGAACACAGTAAAAGGCGGGCTGGTTGCGGTTAAGAATAGCAACCGGGTAGCCATCACCGGAGTTGACAGTCGCCATTGGGTTTTTCTTAAGTTCGCTGACACTCGCGCTTGTGTCACTGAGAATGATGGTGGGCATAGATTACCTTTTGAGACCGTTTAACCAGTCTCTAAAATGCGCTTAAAAAGACCTGTTAACAAGTCTTTTTTCCATTTATTGTGCAGGTGGACAAAAAGCGCTGTATGTCTAACTGCCTGGGGAATTAATGAGAGGTGGCGGAACCGGATGGCCGCAGCAGTATTCCGGCGCGCTGTCATGCTTTGGCTTAATGCTGTGATCTGCGCGGATACGCGCCAGGTGAGATGTCGCATTTTGCAGCTTCGCTCCCACTAGGCCTACTGCCAGACAACCGCAAAAGCTATAGCGTACTTTCATAGCCAAGACATCCCTTCAAATTTTGATATATCGTAATATTTAGTTGTTTTTACTCATTTGAGTTTTTACTCATCAACCACCAAAATGAGTAAATGAGTTTTTGTGTAAATGTGTGTTTTTGCTTTTACTCATTTAACTGAGATGGTAAACTCAAAAACTCAGAAGAGTAATTGAGTAAATACACAAAGGAGTTTTTGAGTATGAAGGTGATTTCTTTTCTTAACCCTAAAGGCGGTTCAGGTAAAACCACGGCAGTAATCAATGTGAGTACTGCAATGGCTCGAGCGGGATACAACATCGCAGTTGTGGATACAGATCCTCAGATGAGCCTGACAACCTGGAGTAAATCTGGGAAGGCTGCATTTGATGTGTTTACAGCCGCTTCTGAAAAAGATGTATATGGCATTAGGAAAGACCTTACTGAATATGATTTTGTCATCGTTGATGGTGCCGGTTCGCTTTCCGTTATTACATCTGCTGCGGTAATGGTCAGCGATCTTGTTATCATTCCGGTTACTCCCAGCCCGCTTGATTTTTCTGCAGCAGGAAGCGTTGTCACTGTCCTTGAAGCGCAGGCATATAGTAGGAAAGTTGAAGCTCGTTTTCTCATTACCCGAAAAATCGAACAGGCAACCATGCTTAGTGTTCTAAAAGAAAGCATCAGGGACACTGGAGTTAAATCGTTCCGCACGGCTATTACCCAGCGTCAGATTTACGTCAAATCGATTCTTGATGGTGACAGCGTGTTCGAGTCTAGTGATGGAGCGGCTAAAGGTGAAATCGAAATCCTTACAAAAGATATAGTTAGCATTTTTTGAGTAATTGTGTTTTTACTTATATACTCAAATGAGTAATTGATGATAGGAGTAAATATATGGCACTTGAAAAAGCCCATAGTGGTAGCAAAAAAATGACATTCGGTGAGAACAGAGACCTCGATAGGGTGGTTTCTGCGCCAGCCCTATCAGGAAAAGTTAAGCGTGTTAACGTCAATTTTGATGAGGATAAACACACCAGATTTAAAGCCGCCTGCGTGCGAAATGGAACTTCAATAACAGATGTCATCAACCAACTTGTAGATGGTTGGCTTAAAGAAAATGAATAACCGCCATTTAAGCAGTAATGTACATCGGACAGTCAGTGTCGAGGGATACTGCTGGCGTCCTCTTCAGGTTGTGGGGCGCGACCAGGCGCATTGAACGTGATGGTGATGATCTTTCTGGCCAGCCCCTCATCGGAAAGGGCATCATCCACACTGACATCACGAATCAGTGGACTTTCCTCTTCTATATGTTGGGCAATATCTCGCAGCCACTCTGCCAGCATTTCTCTGTCCATCTTTCTCCGCTCCGGTTTTTTACAGTCAGCATCAACATACCACACCAGGAAAAGTGAAGTCTGCGCAGTGTGGTTAAAAGATAACCGTTTTGTCAGGCGCGCTGTCATCCGTGCTGTTAGCGACCTGCGCGGAATACACTCATTTTATACACAGGATTGCCCACCGAAATTGTGGACAGCGACGATGAAAATACGATGTCGCTGCGCTCCTCATTCATACCGCTCTGCTGTGAACGCCGTGCCGCTACTGTAGCCGGGCCGCGGTGCAGAAAAGGGAGGCTTCGCCACCATCCTCACCCGGTCGCAGTGATTTCAAAATGCATTTTCCGCTGTCTTCCCGTCGTTCTCCGGCTCAATTTTCGCCGTCAAACCGTCCAGTCAGCGTCTGCTTTTATCTGCGCTGCGGCTTGCGGTGGTGCCCTTGTCTGCTCCGCTTTTCGCCCGGCTGTCGTATCGGCACGGCGTAACTGGCGCCGCATTTGAATAAGGAGAATGATTATGTCCCGTCTGATTTTGGGTGACTGTGTGCAGGTAATGACTGGCATTCCTGAGAAGGCTGTCGATTTCATACTGACTGACCCGCCATACCTCGTTGGTTTTCGTGACCGTCAGGGCCGCACCATTGCCGGTGATAAAACGGATGAATGGCTGCAACCTGCCTGTAATGAAATGTACCGCGTACTGAAAAAAGACGCGCTGATGGTGAGTTTCTACGGCTGGAACCGTGTCGATCGTTTTATGGCTGCCTGGAAAAATGCGGGATTCAGCGTTGTCGGCCACCTGGTGTTTACCAAAACGTACTCGTCCAAATCGGCTTATGTCGGCTACCGCCATGAATGCGCCTATATCATGGCAAAAGGCCGTCCACGTCTGCCGCAAAACCCGCTTCCGGACGTACTGGGCTGGAAATACAGCGGCAACCGGCACCACCCGACCGAAAAACCTGTAACCAGCCTGCAACCGCTGATTGAGTCCTTCACACATCCCGGCGCGATTGTGCTCGATCCGTTTGCCGGCAGTGGCTCCACCTGCGTGGCTGCCCTTCAGTCTGGCCGTCGCTACATCGGTATCGAACTGCTGGAGCAGTACCACCGGGCCGGGCAGCAGCGTCTGGCCGCCGTCCGGCGCGCCATGCAGTACCCGGCTGCTAACGACGACCTGCCGGAGGCCGCGTAATGAATTATCAGGGACATGAACAACTGCGTGACGACCTGGCCGCGCTTTCCAGCACCATGAGCGACCTGCGCCTGCATATCCGGGCGCTGGAAGTAAAGTATCACGACGGATGCCCCGCGCTGGTTGATG
>Ga0209281_1001730_pt1 | contig 11255 bp, 10 predicted proteins | sample MedtruBG_FD_187514 | JGI IMG/M metagenome (GOLD analysis project Ga0209281, IMG submission 187514) | Root nodule microbial communities of legume samples collected from California, USA - Medicago truncatula BG (SPAdes) (version 2) | ecosystem: Host-associated > Plants > Roots > Nodule | place... | reverse complement strand
GCCGTCGCCCGATGAAATGGATCAGGCCTGACACCGTCCCCGAAGACATTCCAAAAGAGAGCGACGGTGCCGCCGGCTCGCAGCAGTCGATGAATGCGCCGCAGAGCAGGAGCGGCATCAATCCAGTGAAACGCCGTCGCACTGACGACGAGATCGAAACTCTTCTCCGGAACTTTCAATTTTTCGAAGGGAGTTTCCACCACTTCGAGCTCTTCCTTGTCCAATCGACCGCGAAGAAACCTGGCTAGCCGTCTGTCGGGCTCTACTGCCAGAAGCCGGTGGGGCCGATCTTCAAGAAGGCGTTCGGTGGCCAGCCCAGTTCCGGCTCCAATCTCGAGGATGGAGATACCGCGGCGGAGTCCTGCGCGATTTCGTAACGCGTCCCAGACGAGCTCCGGATAGGCGGGCCGGGCCGTGTGGTAGTTCTGCGGGTCGAGCCCAAATGCTTCTTTGCCGAAGGAACGGGCAAGGACGTCACTGGCCATAGCCATCACCGAGTTGCTGACCGCCGAAGCTAACTGCGAAGACGAAGCGGATCAACAACGCCCGGCGGCGGGAAACCGACGCCATTCCCTCAACTGCGGTCCAACAAGGCAAGATTGGCCTCGATTGTCTCGTCCCCCGGTGATGCCGCACGAGCTTCGAGCAGCAATTTGCGGGCCTTTGCCTTCTCGCCTCGGAGATATTGCGAGTATCCCATGTTGTTGACGATGCGTGGCTGGCGCCCGGCCACCTTGAGCAATTGATTGTAGGCGCGGTCCGCCAGATCGAACCGGCCGAGGCGGTCATAGCAGGCCGCCAATCCCATCAGCGCCTCGGCGTTATCTTGCCGCAGCTCTACCGCCTTTCGAAAGTGCTTCTCGGCGAGCCCATAATTGCCGTTCATGAATTGAAGCTTGCCCTGATCGAGATCGGACTTGCTCACGTCTCCGGATGACGCGAGAGCGGATGTCGGGTCGAATTCGGCACCCGACAACACCTCCGACGTCTGACAGCTCGAAAGAATCACGGTGGCGACGATCGCCATGACCAGTTCCGTGGGCCGGCGTCCTCCTCCCGAACGGCCCAGCACACTGCGGCCGGACGCGCCTGTTGTCATCTCCATTCGCTGATCGCCGCCCTCTTGCTACTGTGTCGTGGTGTCGTTCGGATAAGTCTCACCATTCCCCCCGTTTTGCTCCGCGTTCGGCTGCTGCGGCTTATACTGTTCCAGGTCGGCCGGCGTGGCCAAGCTGGTCTGCTTGACCCGTGGCGGCCACGGATCGACCATCTGCATCACGCTGTTTGCCGCGATTGCATCGCCTGCGGACAGAGCAATCGTTTCGCTGCGGACGAGCTCATGATTCTGGCAGCCGGAAAGCAGGATCGACGACGCAAAGAGAAGACCGGGAAAGCCTCTGGGCCTGCTGCTCCTCCGGATCATTGGAGCTCCAGAAAATGGCCGGAACTCGGTGCGCGGGCGACACGCGCCTGCCTCGACGCTGACCGACCCCTGCCGTTGACCTCCACTTCATCGATATTGCCGAGAAAGAATTCAGCTTCGGTCGGGCGTTTTGTTCGATCCGACGGGCTGGCGACCTTCTTGAGCGGATCGATCGGTTTGACGAGATGAGGCGTGACGATGATCACCAGATCGGTCTCGCGGCGCTGGTAAGCCTTGGACGAAAACAACGCCCCGAGAATGGGAAGTTGCCCGAGGCCCGGCACGCGCTGGGTGATGAGATTGTTCTCGCTCTGCAGGAGGCCGGCGATCATGAAGCTCTGGCCGCTCTTGAGATCGACCGATGTCCGGGCACGGCGGACGGAGAAACCCGGGATCGCGATATTTCCCACCCGGTAGGAGGCGGTATTGTCGATCGCCGAAACTTCCGGCTCGATATCGAGGGCGATGAGGCCGTCGCTGAGCACGGTCGGCGTGAAATCCAGACCGACGCCGAACTTCTTATAGCTGACGGTAATGGTCCCGTCCTGTTCCGAGATCGGGATGGGAAATTCGCCGCCGGCCAGAAAACTTGAAGTCTCACCGGACCGCGCTATCAGGTTCGGTTCGGCCAGGCGCCGGGCCATGCCCCGGTCTTCGAGCGCATCGATCGCCACATCGACCGAGTAGCCCTCTCCGATGAGGCTGCCGATAAGGGAGCCGGCCGGCGTATTGGATGTCGCGCGTGGGGAGGAGTTGAACTCGACACTCCCGTTCGACCACGCATAAGCGGCACTGATCTGGGTTCCAAGCTCCTTGCCGACGTCGCGGTTGATCTCTACGAATCTGACATTCAGCTGTACCTGTTGGGACGACGTGATCTTAATGGAGTTGATGACCTCCTCGTCTCCGGCAAAGCGCGATGCGATCTGCTCAGCCTGGGTAGCTGCGACCGCGTCCGTGGCAGAGCCGGAAAGAACGATCCTTCCGTTCGCCGAGGTTACCTTTACGCTCGAGCCCGGCACCGACTGCCGGATCGTCGAGGAAAGCAATTTCGTATCGAGCGTCACCTCTATATCGATAATGCCGACCGGATTCTTTTCCGCATCGAAAATGGTGACGCTCGTCGAGCCCAGTTCATTGCCGAGGATATAGAAGGAGCGGTCGGTCAGAGGGGTTACGGTCGCAATCTCCGGATCCCCGATGACGATCTCATCGAATCGCTGCACGGCTCTGATCGTTACCGTCTTGCCCTTCGCAACCTTGATCGACCGCGAAAAATTCGACGAGATTTCCACGGAATCGCCGTTTGCCGACGCCGGAGGACTGACGCCAATGCCGGTACACAGAGCCACAACGAAGCAGAAGAACGCAAAAAGGGAGCCTCTTGACCTTGTCATGGTTCCTGTGTTCCTCCACGACACTCGGCACAATGTCGCACTCTCGTGACGCTACGTGTTGGCCGTAACCGCTGGGAGTTTTTCGGGAACCTGCCGCGAGGTCAACCAAGAATCCCCCCAAGCCACAATAAACACCCAGGAATTTTAAATAAAACCGTCAATTTTTAGTGGCCTGCGAAGCCTGTTATTCTCAAGTACTGTATTGGGCCGGAAAGCCTCGACCCTCCGGTTTCCTATCCGAGGCGGCCGCTGCGCCGCTCACGGTTCGAGAGGTTTGCTACAAGGTCACCGAAGCGGTCTCCTTGGACCGCCACATGGCTGCGCAACCCCTCCCGCGCGCCATCCGTATTGCCGGAAAGAATGGCTTCGACGATCTCTCCATGTTCCCTGAACGAGACCTTCATGCGGTTACGAACTCTGAGCTGCAGGCGACGATAGGGGCGAAGACGGCGATGCAAGGTCGTGCATTGCTCCTCGAGGAAGCCGCTATGGCTCGCCGTGTATATCGCACGATGGAATATCTCGTTTTCGTAATAGTAGCGATCGGTCTCCTCGCTGAGGACCGCTTCCCGGCATTTCTCGTGGGCAGCCAACAGAGCCGCACTGTCTTCCTCGGTATGCCGGCGAGCGGCAAGAGCACCCGCCATGCCTTCCAGTTCAGCCATCACCTCGAACATTTCGTAGACGCGCTGAGGTGCCGGGTCCACGACGACTGCGCCGCGCCGCGGTCTGATCTCGACAAGCCCGATCGCGCTCAATTGCATCAAGGCTTCGCGGATCGGGGTGCGGGATACGCCGAAGCGCATGGCGAGTTGCGTCTCGTCCAGGCGTTCACCCGGCTCGAACTCGCCCGTTACGATGCCGTTCTCGATATCGTCCCGCAGCTTGTAGAAAATGTTTTCGCTCATTCCTTATCCGACCAGTCCCGGTATGCAGCAACCATTTCTCTTGTATACAAAAATCTTGACACGGTACGCAAGATGGCTCCACTCTTATTACCAAGCCGGCGGGAGGCTGGCATGTCAGGGAGGAAGAAATGAGCAGTTTTCGACGGAAGTTGACGACTTCCGCTGTCGCGGCCATCTGCAGCTTGGTTGCTTCCACAGCGGGCGCCCAGACGGTGTTGAAGGCGTCGCACCAATTCCCGGGGGGCAAGGGCGACATTCGCGACGAGATGGTGCAACTGATCGCCCGCGAGGTCGCCGCAGCCAATGTCGGCCTCGAAATCCAGGTGTTCCCGGGGTCGTCTCTTTACAAGCCGAACGATCAGTGGAATGCGGTTACACGTGGCCTGCTCGATATGACTTCGTTCCCCTTGGACTATGCTTCCGGCCGCCACCCGGAATTCTCCGCGACGCTGATGCCCGGCCTCGTGGGAAACTTCGACCGCGCCATGCGGCTTAACGACTCCGAGTTCATGGGGGACATAAAGAAGGTCATCGAGAATGCCGGCGCCTTGGTGATCGCCGATGCGTGGCTCTCCGGTGCCTTCGCCTCCAAGAAGAATTGCATCACTTCCCCCGACACGATCAAGGGACAGGTGATCCGCGCCGCCGGGCCGGCCTTCGAGGAGATGCTCGTGGAAGCCGGCGCTTCGATCTCATCCATGCCTTCGTCGGAAATCTACACCGGCATGCAGACGGGCGTCCTGGATGCGGCGAACACCTCGTCGGCGAGTTTCGTCTCCTATCGCCTGTTCGAACAGGCCAAGTGCCTCACGGCGCCGGGAGAAAATGCCCTCTGGTTCATGTACGAACCGGTGCTGGTATCGAAGCGCGTCTTCGATGGCCTGACGGAAGAGCAGCAAAAGGCAATCCTCGCTGCCGGCGAGAAAGCGGAAGTCTATTTCAACGAAGAGGTCCGCAAGGGCGATCAGGTCATGATCGACACCTACAAGAAGGCAGGCGTCGAAGTCGTCGAGATGTCGAAGGAGGATTACGATGCCTGGCTCGAGCTCGCCAAGGCGTCGTCCTACAAGAACTTCGCCGCCAACGTTCCCGGCGGCGACAAGCTGATCGAAAAGGCGCTCGCCGTGAAGTAAGGCGGACCGGCAGAACGGCGCGCTCCGGCGCGCCATTCCCTTCCAGCGCAACTCGGGGATGATCTGATGCTCAAGGCCTATTCACGGGCTGTCGGCAATGCTTCGCGTGGCCTCGCGGCCGTTGCGACGGCCCTGCTCATTGCGGCGATGCTCGTCGTCTGCCAGATGATTATGCAGCGCTATGTATTTCGTCAGGCGACGATCTGGCAGACGGACTTCGTCGTGTTTTCCGCAACCGCAGCCATGTTTCTCGGCGCGCCCTACGTCTTGCTCAAGGGCGGCCATGTGGGCATCGACGTCGTCGAAATGGTGGTGGGCGAACGTACGCGATACGTTCTGCGCATCATTGCGGGCCTGCTCGGGCTCCTGTTCTGCGCCGTCATGCTGATTGCCACATGGATTCAGTTCCATGACGCGTGGGCGGGGAACTGGAAACACTCCAGCGTCTGGGCGCCGCCGCTTTGGGTGCCGCTCGCTGCCCTGCCCGTCAGCTTTGCCATGCTGTGCCTGCAATATGTCGCGCAGATTCTGACGCTCCTCACCGCCCCGGCAGTCCCGGCAGCCATGGGCCACGGCGCGGCCGAACCGGGTTCGGCCCCTGGCGCCGACCGTCATCCACAGGAGATCATTCAGTGAGCCCGACTGTCTCTGGACTGATGATCGTTGCGTGTCTTTTCGTGCTGCTGGCAACGGGAATGCCCATCGCCTTCGCCTTAGGTCTCGCCGCCTTCGCAGCGCTCTACATGCAAAGCGGCGCCGGCATTTTCTACGTGCTCGGCGACACGATGTTTTCCGGCATCGCCAATCTGGCCTATGTGTCGATCCCGATGTTCGTCCTCATGGGCGCGGCTGTTGCCTCTTCGCCGGCCGGATCTGATCTCTACACCTCGCTCGACCGGTGGCTGAACCGCATCCCGGGGGGGCTCATTCTGTCCAATATCGGAGCTTGCGCCATCTTCTCCGGCATGACTGGCTCTTCGCCCGCGACCTGCGCGGCGATCGGCAAAATGGGCATTCCGGAAATGATGCGGCGCGGCTATCCCGCTTCGGTCGCGAGCGGCTCCATCGCCGCCGGCGGCACGCTGGGCATTCTCATTCCCCCTTCGGTGACGCTGATCGTCTACGGAATAGCGACCGAGACCTCCATCGGGCGGTTGTTCATGGCGGGGATCCTGCCGGGTATTTTGCTGACGATCATGTTCATGACCTGGGCGGTCATCGATTGCAAACGCAAGGGCTACGAATTCGAGGCACGCCTCGTTCGCTACTCGATGAAGGAACGGCTGGCCGTCCTTCCGCGCATCCTGCCGTTCCTGCTGATCATCGCCGGCACGCTCTACGTACTCTATGGCGGTATCGCCACGCCTTCTGAAGCAGCCGGTGCGGGCGCGTTCCTGACATTGGCAGTCGTGATCGTCGCCTATCGCTTGTTCCGCTTTCGGCCCGTCGCTGGCATCTTCGGGTCGGCAATGAAGGAAAGCGTCATGATCATGATGATCATGGCTGCTGCCGAGCTCTTCGCCTTCGCGCTGTCGTCGCTGTTCATCACACAGACCGTCGCCGCAGCGATCGCGGACATGGAGGTCAACCGTTGGGTGCTGATGGCGGTCATCAACGTCTTTCTGTTGATCTGCGGCATGTTCCTGCCCCCCGTCGCCGTCATCGTGATGACCTCGCCGATGCTCTTCCCGATCGTCACCCAGGCGGGTTTCGACCCCTACTGGTTCGCGATCGTGCTGACGATCAACATGGAGGTCGGCCTGATCACGCCTCCGATCGGCCTCAACCTTTTTGTGATCAATGCCATCGCGCCGCAGATTCCGACGAAGGACATTCTCTGGGGCTCACTGCCTTACGTGCTCGTTATGTTCCTGGCGATCATTCTCCTCTGCGTCTTTCCAGACGTTGCGACGTGGCTGCCGAACCAGATGCTGGGGACCGTCCAATGAACACGACGTCTTTTTTCAGCGACATGCTGCAGAGCATTGCCGAGCGCGGCCGGCGATTCCTGTCGCTCGGTCCGGCCCGAAACGGCGATGTCAATCCGGTCGGCACCATGGAAGCGCTCTGCGACACGCTGCTGTCGAGCCGGGGCGAGGCGTCGGGCATGGCGCTGGCCAAGAACATTCTGGATCGCTGGCAAGGCTTCGATCAGGACAAGCGGCGCGATTTCATGTTGGCGCTGCTCTCTCGTTTCGGCCCTGATATCGAACGGCTGGAGCGGGCGATCGACGCCTATCGCGCCGATCCGACGCCGAAGGCGCTGCTCGAGATGAGCATGGCGGCAGAACCGCGCCGCCAGGAATTGATCCGCAGGCTCAACCTTGCGCCGAACGGCATCGCGACCCTCGTCCGCATGCGGGCGGACCTCCTCGAACTTAAAGCCCAAAACCCCGATCTGGAGGCGGTCGATACGGACTTCGCGCATCTCTTCGGATCCTGGTTCAATCGGGGCTTCCTCGTGCTGCGGCCGATCAGCTGGTCGACGCCGGCCGACATTCTGGAAAAGATCATTCGTTACGAGGCCGTCCATCATATCGGCGGCTGGGACGAGTTGCGCCGGCGGCTTGCGCCGGAGGACCGGCGCTGCTTCGCCTTCTTTCATCCGCAGCTGGTCGACGACCCGCTGATCTTCGTTGAAGTGGCGCTGACACGCGAAATGCCTCCCAACATCGCGGACCTGCTGAAGGAGGATCGTGCTCCGATCCGCGCTACTGACGCGACGACAGCCGTCTTCTATTCCATTTCGAACTGTCAGGAAGGCCTCAGGGGCATCTCCTTCGGCAACTTCCTGATCAAACAGGTGGTGGAGGATCTGCGGCGCGACCTCCCTCGCCTCGACACCTTCGTGACGCTGTCGCCGGTGCCGGGCTTTGCCGATTGGTTGTCGCGCGAACGCCAGACGGAAGCGTCCAACGCCCTGTCGGCCGCCGATCGCAGCAGGCTTGCGGCGCTCGACGAGCCTGATTGGGCCGATCAGCCGGAGATCGCGGCAGCCATCCAGCCAAGCCTTACGGCTGCGGCCGCCTGGTATTTCCTCAGGGCCCGCAATCTCCACGGCAAGACAGTTGATCCCGTTGCCCGGTTCCATCTCGGCAATGGCGCGCGGCTGGAACGCATCAATTTCCTAGGCGACCGGTCCGAACGGGCCATGCGCCAGGCCCACGGGCTGATGGTCAACTATCTTTACAAGCTCGACGACATCGAGACTAACCACGAGGCATTTGCAACCCGTGGCGAGGTCGTCGCCGCACCTGCGATCCGCCGGCTGATCCCGGCCGACAGAAGTTCACGTAGCCTCGTTCCGGGTCCGGACGTTTTTCCCCCGGGCGTCCGATCAGCTGACGCACCAGGAAGGAAAGGTGACAAGGAGTTCACTTCATGAGCAACCATCTGTTCGACGCCATACGCCGGGCAGCGCGCCCCGGCTCCGCCTTCATCCTGACGGCCGATGGGCGCGTCTGGACCTATGGCGACATGTTGGAGCATTCGGGACGCATCGCTTCCGTGCTCGACGCCCTGGGGGTGCGGCCGGGCGATCGGGTGGCGGTGCAGGTGGAGAAGAGCCCCGAGGCGCTGATGCTCTATCTCGCCTGTCTTCGCACGGGCGCCGTCTATCTTCCGCTCAACACGGCCTATACGCTTGCCGAGTTGGACTATTTCTTCGGCGATGCCGAGCCGCGGCTTATCGTCTGCGCCCCAGGCGCGAAGGAGGGGATTGCGAAGCATGCCGCCGATTGCGGCGCCGCGGTCGAAACGCTCGACGAGAAGGGTGGCGGCTCGCTGATCGACCTTGCCCGGGGCAAGGCGTCGGATTTCCCCGACGCCGATCGCGGTCCGGATGACCTCGCCGCCATCCTCTACACGTCCGGCACGACCGGCCGGTCCAAGGGCGCGATGCTGACGCATGACAACCTCCTGTCGAACGCCACCACGCTTCGCGAGTATTGGCGCTTCACGGCCGACGACAGGCTGATCCACGCCCTCCCGATCTTCCACACGCATGGCCTCTTCGTTGCATCGAACGTCATTCTTCTGGCCGGCGCCTCGATGTTTTACCTGCCAAAATTCGACGCGAACGAAGTCCTGCGTCTGATGCCGCAATCAACCTCAATGATGGGCGTTCCGACCTTCTATGTGCGCCTAGTTCAGAATCCGGGGCTAACGCGCGAGGCAACCGCCGGGATGCGGCTTTTCGTGTCTGGCTCGGCTCCGCTGCTTGCCGAGACTCACAGGACTTTCGCGCAGATGACCGGACATGCCATTCTAGAGCGCTACGGCATGACCGAAACCAATATGAACACCTCGAACCCCTATGACGGCGAGCGCATCGCCGGAACCGTCGGCTTCCCCTTGCCGGGGGTTTCGCTTCGCGTCGCCGATCCGGAGAGCGGCAGGCCGCTCCCGAAAGGCGAAACGGGGATGATCGAGGTGAAGGGCCCGAACGTGTTCAAGGGCTATTGGCGCATGCCCGAAAAGACGCAGAGCGAGTTCCGCGCCGACGGTTTCTTCATAACCGGCGATCTCGGCAGGATCGACGAGCGCGGCTACGTCCATATCGTCGGGCGAGGAAAGGATCTCGTGATCTCCGGCGGTTACAACATTTATCCGAAGGAGGTCGAAACCGAGATCGATCAGATGCCGGGCGTCGTGGAAACGGCTGTGATTGGGCTGCCGCATCCGGATTTCGGCGAAGGCGTCACGGCTGTGGTCGTCCGGAAGCCCGGTGCGGCCATCGACGAACGCGCCATTCTCGATGGTCTGGAAGGTCGCCTCGCGCGCTACAAGCAACCGAAACGGGTGATCTTCGTGGACGACCTGCCGCGCAATACGATGGGCAAAGTCCAGAAGAACGTACTTCGCGAAACATATGCCCGTCTGTACGCAGGAGCCGAAGCGCGTGTGTAGGCGTCGCGCCCGTATGCCGGAGACATCGGCGCTTTATGAGATGGCTAGGATTTCGAGCTCCTGATCGCCGACACTCGCGACGTCCCCGACAGATTTGCCCATGAGAACCCTTGCCACCGGGGACACGTAGGAGATCGACCCGGCCTTTGGATCGGCTTCATCCTCTCCGACGATCCGGTATTTCTGCACCCGCCCGTCATCACGGCTGAAGGTGACGGTGCTTCCAAAGGCGACTACATCAAAAGAAGCCGGATCGGGGACAAGCTGAGCCGTTCGAACTCTTTCCGCGAAGTAGCGCAGCTCACGCAAGGGGCCGGCCGACTGCCGCCGCCGCTCGTTCACGTCCTCGATCGTGCTTGTGGCATCGAAGGCTTCGCGAGCCTGTTGGAGGTGCAATTCCAGAGCCTTCAATCCCGTTTCGGTGACAAGGTTCGGATGGGGTGAGATCGGCCGGTCAGGCAACAGTGTTTCCGAGGCCGTTTCGGCACTTTCTTCCTTGATGAAGGCAACGCTCATCGGCGAACTCCGTTTAGACGTGGCGCTCTCTTTGTACGGAGCGATCGCACGTTATTTTCTCGGAACTATATACGGCGATGATAGGAGCCGACAGTGTCGAGTTTCTGCTCATTCTCCCCCCCCCGACGGAATAGAAGCCTCTCCGTTCCGTTACTCCCGGGCCATTCAACGGGAGAAGCGGGATGTTAAGTTTCCTGAAGAAAGATCCGCAGGTCATTCAGTTTGTCTGCCATCCGGAAGACGATGGCGTCATCGCGCCGCCGCTACCGGCCAAATCGGTTCTGCCGGATTGGTTCCGCCGGCTGCCGGCGGTCGACAAAGGGCACCTGTCGGCAACCAACAACGGTCTGACCGTCAAACGCTGCATGCCCTTTCTCGATGCTATGACCACCGGCTGGATTCTGCCGATCGCCGCTACGGTGCGCCTTGACGTCAAGGATGACGGCCGCAGCGTCGATGCAGGCTGGGAGTTCGACCGGGTGATGGTCAGCAACCACGGCGCCCACCAGGTGGCGGGCAATCCGAAAGAGCCCTCCCCGCCCTGCAAGTTTCACAATTACTGGTCGATCCGCACGCCGCCGGGATGGAGTTGCCTGTTTCTGCCGCCGCTAAACCGCCCCGGACAGCCCTTCGAATGTGTAGCGGGCATTGTCGATACGGACAGCTATAGCGCTCATATCCATTTTCCGTTCTTCGCGACGGCGCCGGATGGCCTTCACGTCGTCGAAAAGGGAACGCCGCTTGTACAGGTGATACCCTTCCGCCGTGCCGATGCGGCGGTCACGGCAGAAATCCGCGCCGAAACCCGCGCGGAAGCTACCGAGCGCGAGGCAATCCATCGGAACACCCTCGCCGGAGAAGGCTGGTATCGCAAGTCGGCGCGCGCCGCGCGCTAGAGCACTTCCAGGAAGGTACGTGGCGATTTTCCGTCCACAAGTGCATAACTTCAAAGGGTTAGAGGGCTAGAGCG
>Ga0209281_1001728_pt1 | contig 11267 bp, 10 predicted proteins | sample MedtruBG_FD_187514 | JGI IMG/M metagenome (GOLD analysis project Ga0209281, IMG submission 187514) | Root nodule microbial communities of legume samples collected from California, USA - Medicago truncatula BG (SPAdes) (version 2) | ecosystem: Host-associated > Plants > Roots > Nodule | place... | reverse complement strand
GATTCCAGCATGCTCACCACGTACTCTTTACCGCTGTCGATAAGAGAACGGATCAGGCAGATGATTTCTGCGCTGTCGTCGCTCATGGTCACAACGCCCACGTTCAGGGACGTTTCCACCACGCCTTTCGCCACGTCGGAGTTGCGAATCACCCCGTTTGGCGTCGCGTTCAGCAACTGGACAAAGCTGTCGCGCGACTGTTTAGTCAGTGCCGCTTTATCACTGGATACGGCTTCCAGAACCACGGTCAGATTTTTCTCTTTCGCAGCCAGTTCGTTTTTCAGGATATCCAGATAACCCGTCGACAAGTTTTTCAGCGCGTCGACTTTATCCGCGGCAATGGCAACGGTCGCGAAGGCTTCACGCGGGATCGCGTTACGCAGCGTACCGCCGTTGAAATCCACCAGACGCAGATCCAGTTCGTCCGCATGACCCGCCAGGAAGCGCGCCAGCAGTTTGTTGGCATTGCCCAGGCCCAGGTGAATATCGCCGCCGGAGTGACCGCCTTTCAGGCCCTTCAGCGTCAGCTTGAAGGTCTGGAAACCGGCCGGAACCGCTTCACGGGACAGCGGCAGGGTAGAGATAAAATCAATCCCGCCCGCGCAACCCATGTAGATCTCACCTTCTTCTTCGGAGTCGGTGTTGATCAGGATATCCGCCTGCAGCCAGTTGGCCTGCAAACCAAATGCGCCGTCCATGCCCGCTTCTTCGGTCATGGTCAGCAGCACTTCCAGCGGACCGTGTTCAACGCGATCGTCGGCCAGCACGGCCAGCGCTGATGCCATACCGATGCCGTTGTCCGCGCCCAGCGTTGTCCCGCGCGCTTTGATCCACTCGCCATCAATGTACGGCTGAATAGGATCTTTGGTGAAGTCGTGTTCGGTGTCGTTGTTCTTCTGCGGAACCATGTCCAGGTGCGCCTGAAGCACAACCGGTTTGCGGTTTTCCATCCCTGCGGTAGCCGCTTTACGAATCAGAATATTGCCAACCTGATCGCGTTCCGCGTGCAGGCCTTTTTCCTTCGCCCAGCCCATAATATGTTCGGCAAGCTGTTCTTCGTGATAGGACGGGTGAGGAATGGAACAGATTTTGGCAAAAATATCCCACAGCGGCTGTGGAGATAATTGAGACAGTTCAGACACGATGAGTCTCCTTGTCGTGGCGCTGCAACAAGCTTGCAGGTCACAGGGTTAGCAGATTAATAGTCACCACAAGTCGGGCTTGCGAGATAAGGTCGAGAATACCACTTTCTCCGTCTGCTGCTAGCATAATGCAAGTAAAAACTCCGGCCAGCGCCGCTTAATACTGGTTTTTAGCGCGTCAGATCTCTATAATCTCGCGCAACCTATTTCCCCCTCGAACACTTTTTAAGCCGTATATACACAGGCTGGGACACTTCACATGAGCGAAAAATACGTCGTCACCTGGGACATGTTGCAGATTCACGCCCGCAAGCTGGCCGCGCGACTGATGCCTTCTGAACAGTGGAAAGGCATTATTGCCGTTAGCCGTGGCGGTCTGGTGCCTGGCGCACTGCTGGCGCGTGAACTGGGTATTCGTCATGTTGATACCGTTTGCATCTCCAGCTATGACCACGATAACCAGCGTGAGCTGACCGTGCTGAAACGCGCTGAAGGCGATGGCGAAGGCTTTATCGTGATTGACGATCTGGTCGACACCGGCGGTACTGCCGTTGCGATCCGCGACATGTATCCAAAAGCGCATTTCGTGACGATTTTCGCCAAACCAGCCGGGCAGCCGCTGGTCGACGATTACGTTATCGATATCCCGCAGGATACCTGGATTGAACAGCCATGGGATATGGGCGTGGTCTTCGTACCGCCGATTTCAGGCCGTTAATACCGCGTCGATATTATTTTTAACGCCCGGTGATGCCGGGCGTTGTTTTATTTAGCCTGCACCGCGTTACAATAGCCGCTATGACACGTCATCATGGAGGCAGAGCGCAATGACTCAGGCGAATCTCAGCGAAACCCTGTTCAAACCCCGTTTCAAGCACCCGGAAACGTCGACGCTGGTGCGTCGTTTCAATCCCGGCACTCAGCCCGCAGTTCAGTCCGCCCTGGATGGCAAAACCGTGCCGCACTGGTATCGCATGATCAACCGCCTGATGTGGATTTGGCGCGGTATTGATGCGCGTGAGATCCTCGAAGTCCAGGCGCGCATCGTCATGAGCGAAGCTGACCGTACCGACAGTGAACTTTACGATACCGTTGTGGGGTATCGTGGCGGAAACTGGATCTACGAGTGGGCCACGCAGGCGATGGTCTGGCAGCAAAAGGCGACGCAGGAGCCAGATCAAACCCTCAGCGGACAACACTGGCTGCATGCCGCCAACCTCTACAGCATCGCCGCCTATCCCCATCTCAAAGGCGATGACCTGGCAGAACAAGCGCAGGCGCTGGCCAATCGCGCTTATGAAGAAGCGGCACAGCGACTACCTTGCAACATGCGTGAAATCGAATTCGCCATCCCCGGTGGTGCATCGGTAACCGGATTCTTGCATATGCCGCCCGGCGAGGGCCCGTTCCCGACGGTGCTGATGTGCGGCGGTCTCGACTCCCTGCAAAATGACTATTACAGCCTGTTTGAGCGTTACTTCGCACCAAAAGGGATCGCGATGCTGACGTTGGACATGCCGTCGATCGGGTTTTCATCGAAATGGAAACTGACGCAAGATTCCAGTTTGCTGCACCAGCATGCGCTCAAAGCGCTCGAGAATATTCCGTGGGTGGATCACACCCGTGTGGCGGCATTTGGCTTCCGGTTTGGGGCAAACGTCGCGGTGCGCCTGGCGTATCTTGAGTCGTCCCGTCTGAAAGCGGTCGCATGTCTTGGGCCTGTTGTCCATGCTTTGCTCAGCGAGCCGCAGCGTCAGGGAAGCGTGCCTGAAATGTATCTGGACGTCCTGGCAAGCCGGCTTGGCATGCATGATGCATCGGATGAAGCGCTGCGCGTAGAACTGAACCGTTACTCGTTAAAAACGCAGGGGTTATTGGGGCGTCGTTGTCCCACGCCAATGATGTCGGGTTTCTGGAAAAATGACCCCTTCAGTCCTGAAGAAGAATCGCGTTTAATCACGTCGTCATCTTCGGATGGCAAACTGCTGGAGATCCCCTTCAGTCCGGTGTATCAGAATTTTGACAAAGGCCTGAAAGAGATTACACGCTGGATCACGCAGAGATTGTGTTAAGAGATTGCTAAATTTTGATGGTTTGGTAAAACAGTGGACTGACAAAAGGAGATCGCAATGACGTTACCGAGTGGACACCCGAAAAGCAGACTGATTAAGAAGTTCATGGCTCTGGGCCCGTACATCCGTGAAGAGCAGTGTGAAGAGAATCGCTTTTTTTTCGACTGCCTGGCTGTATGCGTCAATGTGCAACCCGCGCCAGAAGAGCGTGAATTCTGGGGTTGGTGGATGGAAATGGAAGCCGAAGAAAAACGCTTCACCTACACCTATCATTTTGGTTTGTTCAATAAAGCGGGCCACTGGCAAGCGACAACCATCAAGGATAAGGAAGTTGTCGAGCGTCTGGAGCAAACCCTGCGCGGATTCCATGAAAAAGCGCGCGCTTTGCTGGAGACCTTTGAGCTTAAGCTTGAACCTGCAGATGATTTTACCAACCAGAAGATCAAACTTTCCGCCTGAATAACGTATAAAACCCGGCCGCCCTTGCGCCGGGTTTTATTTATCTCTCATGATGCCCGCAGGACTTCCCCTACACGCACGCTATTAATGCTTTCCCTCATGCCGTATACGATGTGGAGACCGTTAATAAAGATAATTGTACAGCGTGAATGAAGATGCATTATCTTCTTATTGTGTCCAGAAAATAAGTGTGTATATCTGGATAAAAAATATTTCCTCTTCGTTATTAGCCACTCGGCATTTCACCAAAACAATATTAAGACGCCTTTTTGTCTTATCTCATTAAAATCAAAAACTTGCAGTATTGTTCGCTGGTTGTTATTAATTCGCATAAAAATGCCGATTTATTATTTCGAAAAGGTAGGTGTTTGATGTCATTGCGAACTTTAAGGCTGTGGGGTTAAATGCCACATTGAGACTCGTCATTTTGCAAGCAATAATATGCTCCGGCCCGATGTAGAAGACCGTTGCATAATGGCTGGATTCATTATTTGTAGAGTGATATTTAAAATAAGATATTCATGAGGATAATATGTCTTTAAATACGATGTAGCGGCTTTGCGTAGTCTCCAGTGTTTACTTTATACAGAACATACAAGGATGAATAAAATGGGAAAAAATATTCTTAGCCTGGCATTATCCACTTTTTTACTGGCGGGTTTTGCGCATGCGGAAGATACCTCGTCGACACTTGCCATTACCGGATCGGTTACCGATAACGTATCTAAAGATTGTGGGATTAATATCAATCAAAACACGTTTATGATTTCGGAAAGTATGAAAGATGTTATTGACCAGGGGGCGGAAACGTTTAACGGAACCGGGCAAGCCCTTAATTTTTATTTTACGGGTGGCGAGGAATGCATAACCATGGCAACGAACGGTAGGCTCGCTTACCGCCTGACTGGAACAGCAGATAATGCCGACGGGACAGCCCTGGCGAACATGGACGTTTCGCAAACTCGCGCTAAAGGCTTAGGTATTGGTCTTTATGACAAAGACCATAAACTTTTTCCCATAAACAAAGAATTAATGATCGCATCACCCATCCGCGTTGAAGCGATAAACTTTGCTATTGTTAAACTCACTGGGCAGGAAGCCGTACCAGGAACGCTTCACGCGGCAATGACTATCAATATTGAGCGTCTGTGAAAGTCATGTCCGTTATGTGTCGTTGAATTAAGGCTGGTAACAGGGCGACGGATAAACCGTGTGAACGTATGGGTCCTGCATCTAATCTAAAAAATACGGTTTAAGTCAGCCTCTGGCTTTGAAAGTCGAAGATGACACGCTCTGTTAAAAGTATGCAATAAAAAACCCGGCCACCGTCGTGCCGGGTTTTTCATATTTGAATATTAGAACTGGTAGGTCATACCAAGCGCGACGATGTCATCGCTGTTCACACCCAGTTTATTGTTGTCGTCAAGTTGGTTGATTTTATAATCAACAAATGCGGACATATTTTTGTTGAAATAATAGGTCGCGCCAACGTCGATGTATTTGACCAGATCTTCATCGCCAACACCTTCAATATCCTTGCCTTTCGACTGGACATAACCCAGGGATGGGCGCAGACCAAAGTCAAACTGATATTGCGCGACCACTTCGAAGCTCTGCGCTTTATTTGCAAAACCACCTGAAATAGGCGTCATATTGCGCGTTTCAGAATACATCGCGGCCAGGTAAATATCGTTCGCGTCATATTTCAGACCTGTTGCCCAGGCTTCCGCTTTTTTGCCCTCGCCACGCGCCTGCAGGTTCTGGTCGTCAGTACGGTCAGAGCTTGTGTAGGCACCGCTGACGGCGAAATCGCTGCCACCGAAATCATAAGTCAGAGAGGTACCAAAGCCGTCGCCATTCTGTTTTTTGACGTCACGATCTTCGTTTTTACCCTGATATTGCAGAGTCATATCCAGGCCATCAATCACGCCGAAGAAATCGGTATTGCGGTATGTCGCAAGACCTGAGGCGCGTTTGGTCATAAAGTTATCGGTCTGAGCGGAAGAGTCACCGCCGAATTCCGGGAACATATCGGTCCAGGCTTCCACGTCATACAGCGCGCCCAGGTTACGTCCGTAATCCAGGGAACCTAAGTCTTTTAATTTAAGGCCAGCAAATGCCAGACGGGTTTTCTGCGTGGAATCGCTCTCGGCTTTGTTACCTGAGAATTCTGCTTCCCAGCGACCGTAACCGGTCAGCTGATCGTTAATTTGCGTTTCACCTTTGAAGCCAAAACGAACGTAGGTCTGGTCACCGTCTTTAGCATCATTATCACTGATATAATGCATGGCTTTAACTTTGCCGTACACGTCCAGTTTGTTTCCGTTTTTATTATAAACTTCGGCTGCATGTACGGATGCGGATGCGACAACGCTCATTACCACTAATGCCAGAGTGCTCTTTTTCATTTTCAATCCTGATATTTTTAAAACGCGCTAATATTCGCTGAGCAATAAGATTCGGCTCATTACCCCGTGAAAAACAGGATGGTTTTTATCGTCCGGGGATGAACGTTTTATGACAAAGTAAGAATATGTTTAAAAAAGTCACATTTATTTTTTCGGTAATAAAACTGTCAACATCTGCCGCTACGCTTCCTGATCCCGCACAACAAATTATCGTGCTTTGTGCTATGGCAGTTGGCAACGGCGCTGAGTCCTGTTAAAACGTCTGATTACATCATTTTCCCTTATTGTTGAATGGCAGAGAATCATGAGTGACAGCCAGACGCTGGTGGTAAAACTCGGTACCAGTGTTTTAACAGGCGGATCGCGCCGCCTCAATCGCGCCCATATTGTTGAACTTGTCCGCCAGTGCGCACAGCTTCATGCCGCAGGTCACCGTATCGTGATCGTCACATCCGGGGCGATTGCTGCCGGACGTGAACATCTGGGATACCCCGAATTGCCCGCGACGATCGCCTCCAAACAGCTGCTGGCCGCTGTGGGACAAAGCCGACTGATTCAACTGTGGGAACAGCTGTTCTCAATCTATGGCATTCACGTGGGGCAGATGCTGTTAACCCGTGCAGATATGGAAGATCGTGAGCGTTTCCTGAACGCGCGCGACACCCTGCGGGCGCTGCTGGATAACAATATCGTTCCGGTGATCAACGAGAACGATGCCGTCGCGACTGCGGAAATCAAAGTCGGCGATAACGATAATCTCTCCGCGCTGGCAGCGATCCTTGCTGGGGCCGATAAACTGCTGCTGCTCACGGATCAGCAGGGCTTATTCACCGCCGATCCGCGCAACAATCCGCAGGCCGAGCTGATAAAAGATGTTCACGGTATTGATGACGCGCTGCGTGCCATCGCCGGAGACAGCGTATCGGGTTTGGGCACCGGCGGTATGGGCACGAAATTACAGGCCGCTGACGTCGCGTGTCGCGCCGGTATCGACACGATTATCGCTGCGGGCAGCCGTCCGGGAGTGATTGGCGATGTGATGGAAGGTATTTCCGTTGGCACGCGTTTCCACGCCGAAGCCACGCCATTGGAAAATCGTAAACGCTGGATCTTTGGTGCGCCGCCTGCCGGTGAAATCACCGTTGATGAAGGTGCCACCGCCGCAATTCTGGAAAGAGGGAGCTCATTGCTTCCGAAAGGGATTAAAAGCGTGACAGGTAACTTCTCCCGTGGTGAAGTGATTCGTATCTGTAACCTCGAAGGACGCGACATCGCTCACGGCGTGACGCGCTATAACAGTGACGCGCTGCGCCGTATTGCCGGCCATCACTCACAACAAATTGACGCCATTCTGGGCTACGAATACGGTCCGGTCGCTGTGCATCGCGACGATATGATTATTCGCTAAGGAGCCAAACATGCTGGAACAAATGGGCGCTGCTGCTAAAGCCGCCTCTTATAAGCTGGCGCTCCTTTCCAGCCGCGAGAAGAATCGCGTTCTGGAAAAAATCGCTGATTATCTGGAAGGGCAGTCACAACAGATTTTGCTCGCCAACGAACAAGACTTAGCGGAAGCCCGCGCGAACGGCCTGAGCGACGCGATGCTGGATCGTCTGGCGCTGAACCCTGCACGCCTGAAAAGCATTGCCGATGATGTGCGTCAGGTCTGCAATCTTGCCGATCCGGTTGGGCAGGTGATCGACGGTGGGGTGCTCGACAGCGGCCTGCGCCTTGAACGTCGCCGCGTGCCGCTCGGTGTGGTTGGCGTGATCTATGAAGCGCGCCCAAACGTCACCGTAGACGTCGCCTCTCTGTGCCTTAAAACGGGCAACGCCGCCATTTTACGCGGGGGCAAAGAGACATGGCGCACCAACGCCGCCACCGTCAAAGTGATTCAGCAAGCGCTGGAAGAGTGCGGTTTACCGGCGGGGGCCGTACAGGCGATTGAAAGCCCGGACCGTGCGCTGGTGAATGAAATGCTACGCATGGACAAATATATCGACATGCTGATCCCACGCGGCGGTGCCGGCCTGCATAAGCTGTGTCGCGAGCAATCGACCATTCCGGTGATCACCGGCGGTATCGGCGTGTGCCATATCGTGGTAGATGACAGCGCCGAAATTGAGCCTGCGCTGAAGATTATCGTCAACGCCAAAACCCAGCGACCAAGCACCTGTAACACTGTTGAGACGCTGTTGATTCATCAGGGCATTGCCGACACATTCTTGCCTGCGTTGAGTCAGCAAATGGCCGAGAGTGGCGTCACGTTACATGCCGATGCCAGCGCATTGACGCTGTTGCAAGGCGGCGCGGCGAAAGTCGAAGCAGTGAAAGCAGAGCAGTATGATGACGAGTATTTATCGCTGGATCTGAACGTAAAAGTGGTTACCGATCTGGATGACGCCATTGCGCACATTCGTGAACACGGTACGCAGCACTCCGATGCGATCCTTACCCGCACGCTCAGTAACGCCAATCGCTTTATCAACGAAGTGGATTCTTCTGCCGTTTATGTGAATGCGTCCACGCGGTTCACCGACGGCGGACAGTTTGGTTTGGGCGCAGAAGTGGCAGTTAGTACGCAAAAACTTCACGCGCGCGGGCCAATGGGTCTCGAAGCACTGACCACCTACAAGTGGATCGGCTACGGCGATGATACGATTCGTGCGTAATTAAAACGCGGGTGATGCAAAAACAGGCACTTGATTCATAAGGCCATTGACGCATCGCCCCGTTAGTTTTAACCTTTTGCCCCGTGGTTACATTCGTAGCCGGCCTTTCAGGGCCGATATAGCTCAGTTGGTAGAGCAGCGCATTCGTAATGCGAAGGTCGTAGGTTCGACTCCTATTATCGGCACCATCAACAAAATCAAATAGTTACGTGATTTGCCCTGTCGCTTTTGATCCTGTCTTAGCACGTCTAAACAAGCCAGGTTTGAAGAGAAAGCGGCTCAAATGGCCCGGGTCATTGAGGCGAACAAATACATTTGATTTGCCATTCCAAAATCAGAAATTTCTCGGAAGAAATCTTTCTCCTATCTGATTGCTTAGGCGTACGATTAACGATCAATACGTATGTAAAGTAAAGAGTTACTGATGGATACAGTAGAAGAGCTAAACGGAACATACTTTTATGCTGGCAAGTCTAATCTAAATGCTGCCCAACTTCTGTTTATGATTTTTTGCGAGAATACCGCCAGCCAATTTGGGATCGGCGTGGCTGATTTCGGCGCTGTGGTTGCCCTCGTATCGGGAAGAAACAATCTAGGTACGAGGGGCAAATTTGCCAATGCGACGAAAGGAACCTCTTACGCTTCAAAGTCTGCACGAGCGGTATTTAGGAAGAGCAAATTCCCCTTTGGTATCTCGCTTCCTACCTGGTTAGGGGGTTACACTCCGTGGACGGCTCGCCGTGTTATGGTTCGTAACATTGCGCCGTTTGTCGGGCGGTCAATTCCTCTGATTGGTCAAATCATCCTTGCTTCTGATGTGTCGCAAATCACCTACCGCACCATACGCGATTACAACACCATAGCGCGGGGCGACGATAAATTATGGTAGCCAGTATCGAACAGCGCGTTTATGAGCTTGTGCGGCCTTATGCTGGCACATATCTGTTTAACATGAAGCAGGTGGAGCTAACGCCAGAAACCGATCTCGATACTGATTTGGACATTGATGAGCTTGAAGCCGAAGACCTCATGAACGAGTTTTTCGAGAAACTCAATGTTGAGCGCTGCAACTTCCAGATAGAAACCTACTTCCCCAATCTCCCTTTTTCATGGAACCCGTTCAAGAAAACGGAACCCGTACCCGTTCCAGATTTCACTATCGGTATGCTGATCGAGTCAGCTAAAGCCGGGAAATGGTTATATGACTAAAAGCAAGGAGCGTTAAAAATGGCTGTACCTGTACACCTGATTTGAAGGACGATGGCGGATCGCAGATTATGGGGTCGTGTGATGTTAACGGGCGTGGTGGAAGCAATGAACTACGCAGTTTACAGCATGGCGTGGTTATCCCTACCGATCCCCTGACTGGTAAAGTCACTGGTTCCCGTCGACATTGCGCTTTCACCTTCACCAAAGAAATCGAAAGTTCATCACCTTATCTTTTTAAGGCTGTCGCTTCAGGGCAAACGCTTTAAAGCGCTGAGTTCAATTTCTATCGCATTAACTACAGTGGACAAGAAGAAATATACTACACCATCACTTTAGAGAATCTGAAAGTGGTAAGCCATACCCCTGTTATGCACGATACCAGAACGGCAACGGGTACAGGTCACATGGAAGATGTTCCCTTGAGCTATGAGAAATCACCCATCCGTATAAAGACGGTAACATTCTTCACTCGGACGCCTGGAACGAGAAGAAAAAAGCGTAAATTATAAAAGGGTTAAACTATGGCAGACACTAAACAAGTTATTGAGGTTTTAGCAGACAGCGGAGTTGCAGGGATTGATGAGCATGATCTATTTAATGAAAATCAATGCGCTTATGTGTTTCCCGATTATGAAACACTGAAGCCCGTAGACGTTCACGATGCTGATGTTCGAGAGCTCCCCTTCAAAGATGCTGTTCATTAACGCCAGGGCATACCATTGAGCTAAATAACGGGGAGCAGGTCATTCGTTATGCGTAAGATCCGATTCACTGAGCACCTGATCAATACCTTTTTACTTCGACCAGGGCTTCAATAGCCTCAGCCGGAACATGTAAATGCGTAACAAGCTTGAACAACTCATTCCGCATAGTGTTATGAAATTCATTTAAAATAATGAATTGGCTTTATTGTCGTTAATAATTACATGATCCGTTTTAGGGATTATACTAATAATCATTTAAATGTAACGAGCAGGAAAGATTATCACTGTTTAAAAAAAACAGTGATGATGGTGCATTTCGAGTCATTAGTGGGCGATGTGCAAAGTGATCACTTAGTGATTATGATCAGTGTCGATACTGTTGATTTGAGCCAGGCATTTGCTGATTCAAGTAACAGAATCGGATCTTCAACATTCATTAATACTCATAATAAATGATCGGCCCCTTGATAAGCCGATCATGACAAAACGGAGAAATCACTCTTCCTCAAACTCTTCTTCAACAATCTCCGGAGGCAGGGACGGAAGGTTGTAGATATCTTCCAGTGTGAATCCTGCGATTCGCTCAAGTAGCCTTTCTGCG
>Ga0209281_1001725_pt1 | contig 11271 bp, 11 predicted proteins | sample MedtruBG_FD_187514 | JGI IMG/M metagenome (GOLD analysis project Ga0209281, IMG submission 187514) | Root nodule microbial communities of legume samples collected from California, USA - Medicago truncatula BG (SPAdes) (version 2) | ecosystem: Host-associated > Plants > Roots > Nodule | place... | reverse complement strand
AAAAGATATTTTTTCGGAGCAAGCATCAAATATATTTAAATTAATAAGTAGTAACTTTGAAATAATAGCATTAGCAGGCATTGGAATGAGAGTTAAAGCTTTAGAACTTATAAAACTAGGTAAGAAAGCTTCAATTTATGCAGTCAGTATTGCTTTAGCTCAAATAATGTCTGGAGCTATATTAATCACTGTATTGTTATAAATTATATAATCTAAATTATTAATTTCTATAAGTTTAAACAGAAATATTTATAGAAAAAATAAGTTTTAGTAGCAATATATATAGTTATCAAATGAGGATAATCTTATAGAGGCTTCAGGTTATGGTGGAGTATCTAGTTACGCTGTAAGAAAAAGAATTGATTTAATTGCCTGCGATGTTATTGAAATTAAAGATTCTAAGATAGACTTTGGTGAAATTGATCCATATTAAAGGGTAAACGGATTAGTAGGATTAGATTTTCTTAGACAAGCAAAAATCGTATTGGATCTTGAGGATTTAGTCATGCATAAAAAATATATTAATATATTACTTTGTTGGTTTTAATTTCTACCTTAATTCATTTTTATAGTTTCTTTATGGTATTCCTTTTCACCTGAAGCAAAGTCATATTGAAGTTCGATAGTTATATCATCTAACCATTTTAAATGATAATGATTATCTGAAAAAGGTCTATACCCATCGTCAGTGCGTATTTCACTTTTCAAATCTCTTGCAAATATTATTGATTCCCTTTCATAAAAATGGCTCCAGCCTGCTAAGAGAAATGAGTCTTCTTCGACAATTAACGTCTTTGATTTATCAGGAGCTTCAAAATAGAAATACCCCTGACCGCTAGACAATATACAATAACCAATAATTATAAGTATAGATACTACTTTAAATATATTTAGCAAGTACTTACCTATCTTGTTTACTTTATTATCAAGTAGTAATGCAATTATTATAATAATTGATATATATTATTGAATTAATTACAGGTTGATTTATGTTAGCAACTAAAAAATACATATTGTAATATGTATTTAGAAGAAAAAATACTACTCTAATACATATTAAAATAACTAAAATTATCTTAAGGATTTTATCTGATGTAATTCTCGCCATGACATGTACACCTCCAATTATTCACATTGTTCTTAAATTAACATACAAAATCAATTATAACATATTTTTGAAATGCAATATTCTTTAATTATCAATTAGTAAATTTTTATTTGTTAAGTCTAACCTAAGACATAAGATTTCTTAAAAATCTTATAATTAACATTCTTTTAAAATAAAGCAAAAGATAAAAAGTAAAAACAATTTAAATAAAATATATAATAAATTATGTGTTAGTTCTTAGATAAATTTTAAATAGGTATTCACATTTGAATATTAGTCTAAAATATAACTAGAAATTATTAATAAATTAAATATATAATATAAGTAAGATAGAGTTTTTAAATTAAGTAGATAAATTAAAATATAACTGTAGGTGATATAATGAGTAGAGAAGAACAAAAAATGATAGATTATATGGTTGTATGTGTAAATGAATTTGCAGAGAGATTTTCTGTAGATTATAGGCAAGCATTTAATTATTTAAATAGATATAAATCTATTAAGTTTCTTTTGGAAAGCTATGAAATAGAGCATACATTATCCATAGATGATGCAATAGAAGATATGGATATAATTCCTCAGAAAAATGGAGGAAACTTAATGTGATATTATATCATGGATCCAATATGATTATTAATAAAATTGATTTAAGTAAATGTAGACCTTATAAAGATTTTGGCCAAGGGTTTTATTGTACGGAAATCAAAGAACAAGCAGAATTAATGGCGGGGACCCATATGTTAATACATTTGAATTAGATGAAAGTATTTATAAAGATAGCCAATTAAATATTAAAAAGTTTGACAGTCCTACTGGAGAATGGGCTATTTTTGTATTAAACAATAGAGATAGAAAATTTCAAGACAAAGGCAGTATTGAGAGTAATCAAGATAATAAATATGATTTAGTAGTAGGGCCAGTTGCAGATGATGATTTGACACTGTTATTTAGAACATTTACCAGAGGCCTTATAGACATAGAAACATTAATAAAAGAAATGAGATATAAAAAGTTCTCTAATCAATATTCTTTTAATTCTAAGGAATCATTAAAATATCTTAAGTCAGCTGGAGGAAATTAACATGGATATTAAAAAGGAATTAATAGAGGGGATTATTCAAGATCTTATTAAATTTCTTTGTGAAGAAAAATCTTTTAGTATAGAAAAGTCTATGGATATTATATATAATTCATTAATTTTTGAAAAATTAACTGATGTAGAGACTGGATTGTATAGGGAAAGCTCTAGTTATATTTATGAACTACTAAGTGATGAATTAAATGAAGGAGCTCTAATTCAAAAAGAACAATAATATAAATATAAGCCTAAACCTTAGATAAGGTACATTATCTAAGGTTTAGTTTTTTTTATCAAATAACATAGAATATGTCTATTCATATTATAAGAAATTGCTATCCTCTTCAACGAGTTGTTTGCCAGGCTTAGTAAGTACATATTGTTTTTCGCTTCGTGGGGATTTTGATGTGTTGGCATTTTCAATCAAATTGCATTCCTCAAGGTCTTTTAAAGACGCTTTTACTATCTTTGAATGTTTGTTGTCAAACCTTGAAAGTATATCGAGTTGATTTAATGAATCAGATTCGTAGAGCTCACTTAAAATTTTCTTTGCATAATGCTTATGGCTGTCTTTTATCTTTCTATATAACAAATGATAGAAGTTTAGTTGTTTGGTATCCATTTATTTCCTCAAATATAATGATTCTACTTAATTGTATGATTAGATTTATATGATATATTCATATTTGTGATTAAACACTTGTTTCTTTTATGACAATATTAAAGTATAGAATAAAAAAATCACCTAATAAGATAAGTTAGGTGATTATCTGTTATTAATTAATATTTTAATTTAGCAAAGCCAACGTATCAACAGCCTTCTGTTTCTCCTTCTTCATTACATGAGTATAGATATTTGAAGTCATCTCAATGTTAGCATGCCCAAGTAACTTAGAAACTGTTTCAATCCTTATATTATTTTCAAATTGTAGCGTTGCATAAGTATGTCTTAAGGCATGGAATTTTAAATGATCTACTTTACATCTCTTTAAGAAATATATCCAGCTCTTATCTATATTACCAGCATCTAAATATTCACCGTTTTCAGCTAGGAAAATGAAATCTTTATTGTATTTAGAATACCACCGGTTATACCCAACATCATAAACTTAAGGAAACTTGATTTAATATTTTGATTTATCAGGTTTCCTTATTTCTATATATGGATTAAAATTAAGGTAGGGGTGGTTATATGTCTAATAGTTATATTAATAGATTCCAAAAAATGTTTAACTCTATTAATTCAGCTACTACAAAAACATATGCACGTCTAGATAAGCAAAATAGTTTTATTAGAAAAAGAAAAATGCCACTTGCGGATATTATTTTATGTACACTTTCTAAAAAAGGATTAACTACATCAATTGAACTTCATCAATATTTTACTCAAAAAGGAGCATATAATATGAATATCTCAAAACAAGGGTATTTACAGCAACGTAAAAAACTAAATTATGAAATCTTTTCATTTTTGAATAAAGAATATCTTCGAGATTTTTATAACTCTAACGAACCAGTATTATGGAATAAGTACCTAGTGTTTGCCGTTGATGGAAGTAAAGCTGAAATTCCAAACTCCGATGAAAATAGAGCATTTTTTGGTGAATGTGGTAATAATCATTCTAATGGCGAAGTAAGAACTTTAGTAAGTAGTATTTTTGATGTATTCAATCATTTCTTTCTGGATTTGCAAATAGACCCTATAAAAACAAGTGAAAGCGAATTAGCCAAGAAAAATATTTATGCTATAAAAAAGATATTGCCAAATACTGATTTTATTATTGTATTTGACCGTGGGTATCCATCAATAGAATTGATACATTTTTTAGAGAAAAATGAAGTTAAATATTTGTTTAGACTATCAAGTAATGACTATAAAAAAGAACGATCACTTATGGTTACACGAGATGAAACTGTAAAACTTATGCATACTAATGCTAGACTAACAAAGATAAAAAAGAATCATCCGGAAATTGTGGATGAATTAAGAGCAAAGAGATATACTTCTACAAGGATTGTTTTATCAAATTTATTCTCTGGAAATGAACTTGCGTTGATGACAAATCTCCCAATTGAATTTAGTGAAAAAGAAATAACTAATCTATATTTTAAGAGATGGGAAATTGAAAAGAAGTATCATACTCTGAAGAATAAAATGAAGTTCGAAAGTATAACAGGAAAAGCAACATTATATGTATATCAAGATTTTTGGGCACAAATAGTTATTTACAATATGATACAGGACGTCTTACATTCATCAAATAAAAATTTAGAAAAAGAAACAGTAAAACATGAATATAAATATCCTATTCGAATTAATGAAAATATGGCAATAGGGATGTTTAAAGAAAAATTTATAAAACTATTAATTGAACCCAATGATACAATTAGAGAAGAAAACTTGTTGCAATTACAAAGAACCATAGAAAAATATATTCTTCCTATAAAAAATCTTAAAAACCAAGAAAGAAAGCATAATGTTTCTAACAAATATAAAAATAATCAAAAAAGCAGTTTTTAAAAGAGCAAAAAAAATCGATCTTTATTGAATAGGATTTTTATGCTCTTTTTTTGACTTTCAAATAAATAATTATACTGTATTCAATAAACAATGGAAGTAATGAGACTTAAAAACTTCTTAAGTTTATGATGTTGGGTTATACCGGTGGTTCCGGAAAGCTTTTAGCTATGAGTAGAAAAAACAATACCTCCAATGTAAGATAGTAGTAGGTTTTCCGACCACAACTAAAATACATATGAGGTGTGTCCGAAATTGACAATAGTAGTTTAGTACATACCAAATGGAATTGTAAATATCACATAGTTTTTGCACCAAAGTTTAGAAGACAAATAATATATGGGAAGATAAAAGCAGAAATTGGAGTAATACTTAGGAAACTGTGTAATCACAAAGGAATAGAGATTATAGAAGCAAATGCATGTAAAGAGCATATACGTATGCTTGTAATTATACAATCTAAATTAAGTGTTTCAGCATTCGTGGGATATCTCAAAGGTAAGAGCTCATTGATGATTTTTGATAGACACGCAAATCTGAAATACAAGTACGGCAATAGACAGTTTTGGTGCAGAGGATATTATGTTGATACTGTAGGAAGAAATAAAAAAGATCATAGAAGAGTATATAAAGAATCAAATCAAAGAGGATATAGCATATGAACAAATGAGTATGAAAGAATATATTGACCCGTTTACTGTGAGCCAGTAAATAAAGGCAAAAAATAGAGCACCTTTTAGGTGCAGTCAGTAAAAATATGTGGTTTGCAAACTGTTCAACGTGCGAGTAGTACGGCCAGTAACAAAGCCTTATAGGCGCAGAGTAAGCCCCCCGTTTTACGGGGGGGCCTGACTGCGGCTATAAAAATGGAAGTACTAGTTAAACCTAATGCTTTATTTTTATTACGGATGAAAGTTGTGTTTTACAAAGTACGAATTTATATTATAGAAGTTTTATTTATTTTAGATTTTAAGTGGCAAATTTTTAAATAGAGCTCTTGACATTAACTTGACTTAAGATGATAAATTAATACTAATAAGATAAATATATATTAATTATTAAAGTTATTACTAGGAGGAGCTTTATGTACTTATTTCAGAAAATTGAAGAGATTAAAATGCAGAATAATACAACTAATAAGATAATAGGTGAATTTGTATTAAGAGAAAAAAATAAGCTTAATGAGTACTCTATGCAAGAAATTGCAGATCTTACATATACATCAAAGGCAACATTAGTAAGGTTTGCAAAAGCATTAAGTTTTTCAGGCTGGAAAGAATTTATGAAGTCATTTATAGAAGAATCTTATTATGAAAAAACTCATTATTCCGATATTAGTCCTAATTTTCCATTTGACAAAAATGATTCAATGAAAGAGATAATACGAAAGTTGAGTGCTTTACAAGTTGAAAGTATTTTAGATACTGCAGATTTGATGGATATAAAAATATTGGAAAGTGTAGTAGAAATTTTATTATCTTCAAATCGTATTGTAGTATTCGGGTATAGCCCGAGTATTTATATAGAAGAATTATTTAAAAGAAAAATGATGACTATTGGAAGATTAGTAGAGGTTGCCCCAATTGGAGAAGGGGGAATGATGTCTGCAGCCCTTAAAGAAAATGATTGTGCCATAATTATTTCATACTCAGGGAATAACAAAGAGCGTCAGCCATTGAGTTTTATAAAGAATTTAAAAGAAAATAAAGTTTCATTAATTGGAATTACAAGTGGAGGAAATAACTATATGAGAGAACAAATTGATTGCGTATTAACAATTTCTTCTCGTGAACGTTTGTACAGCAAGATTGCCGGTTATACTACAGAAGAATCTATTATGCATATCTTAAACATTATATATTCCTGCTATTTTGCAAGAAATTATCAAGAAAATCTTAATTATAAAATAAAGAATTCACGAGAACTAGAACAGGCTAGAAGTGCTTCTCTTAATAATATGAAGGAAAGTACAAATGAGTAAGAGAGAGTGTGTTTATTAAAAATTTAATCAGCAAAAAATATTAATTTAATTAGCATAAAATATACTGTTTTATGAGTGAAGGATTTTGCATAATTTAGATCAATAACAACGATATTTTATATAAGGTATATTCAAACAAATTGTTTATACTATATATTAATAAAATTCAACGAGCAGCTTAATTATTAAATTTCCTCAGTAATTTAATATTGAACATTACAAAAGAGAAACATAATATATTGAGATTGACAATATATTATGTTTCAAAATATTTCACATATTTATCGTTATATATCTTGAAAATAAAACCTTGTTTCGAGTTTAGTCATAAGTGTTGAATAAGTTTTTTTATGTGATAATATATGCTTATCAAGTACAACGATTACATTTTTGAAAGATAAATATCTACACTTTAAAAGATATTGATTTAAAGTCTTGTAAAATAACGTGTTAGTAAAAATGTTTTTAGAAGTTGTAATCGCTACAAAAATAGAAGAAAAGGAGAAGATATTAATGAGTAAACAATATGAGAAATTAGCAAGTGAAATACTAGATTATGTTGGCGGAGCTGGAAATGTTGATGATGTGTACCATTGTCAAACGAGACTAAGATTTAAATTAAATGACGAGAGCAAAGCCAATAAAGAAGCAATAGAAAAATTGGATGGTGTTGCAAAAGTTATCATTAATGGAGGAGTGTTTCAGGTAGTAATTGGACCACATGTAAAATCTGTTTTTGAAGAAATTGAAAAAAATGTAGAAACGAAAAATGGAAAAGTAGAAAATAAAGATACTAAAGCAGCTGAAAAGAAGAGTATGCCAGGAATTATTATTGATTTTGTTTCAGGAACATTCCAGCCTATTATACCAGCGCTATCTGGAGCAGGTATGGTAAAAGCATTACTTGCTTTGCTGGTGGTATTTAATGTTATATCAAACAAATCACAGACTTATACTATTTTAAACTTTTTTGCAGATGGAGTTTTCTATTTCTTACCTATTTTATTGGCCTTTACAGAAGCACAAAAGCTAAAATGCAATCCGATTTTGGCTGCATCAGTAGCATTTATTATGATGCATCCGACTTGGGGAGCCATGGTAGCCCAAAAAGAAGCAGTTAATTTCTTTGGAGTTATACCATTTACACTTACTACTTATACATCAAGCGTAATACCAATTATATTGGTTATACTTGTGCAATCATATGTAGAAAAATGGCTTGAAAAGTATATTCCTGAATCTGTAAAATTGGTATTTGTACCAATGTTGACTTTTATAATTATGGGAACATTAGCTTTATCGATTCTTGGACCAATAGGAAGCATTATAGGAAATTATTTAGCATTAATTTTTACATTCTTAAGTACAAATGCAAGTTGGGCACCTGCTCTTATAATTGGTGGATTCTTACCTATTATGGTTATGTTCGGGCTACATAATGGTGTTGCACCATTAGGTGTTATGCAAATGTCTAATTTAGGTTATGATAGCATTTTTGGACCAGGATGTCTTTGTTCGAATATTGCACAAGGAACAGCTGCGTTTGTAGTAAGTTTAAGAACAAAAGATTCAAAAACAAAGCAGCTTGCAACATCAGCTGGAATTACTGGCTTAATGGGTATTACTGAACCAGCATTATATGGAGTAAACCTTCCTAAAAGATATCCGTTAATTTCAGCAATGATAGGTGGCGGCTTTGGAGGGCTCTATGCAGGATTAACTCACACACATCGTTTTGCAACTGGATCTTCTGGATTACCAGCAGTATTACTTTATATTGGCGATAACACAATGCAGTTTTTATATAATATTATTATCGCATTAATTATTTCATGTGTTGTGACAGCAGTATTAACATATATTTTAAGTTTTAAATATGAAAAAGCAGATGAAACAATTAAAGAAGTGGTAGAAGCAGCATCAGAAATGAAGATAGAAGTAAAAAGTTCTAGTATTGCTAGTCCATTAAAGGGAACTATTATTGCATTAAGTGAAGTTAAAGATGAAGCTTTTGCATCAGAATTAATGGGTAAAGGAATTGCAATTGAACCTAGTGAGGGAAAAATTATTTCCCCTTTTGATGGAAAGGTTGTATCACTATTTCCAACCAAACATGCAATAGGTCTATTATCAGATGATGGAATTGAGATGCTTATACATGTAGGTTTAAATACAGTTAACCTACATGGAAAATATTTTGAAGCACATATTGGACAAGATCAAAGGATTAGTAAAGGACAAACTTTAGTAACTTTCAATTTAGAAAAAATAAGAGAAGAAGGGTATATAACTCAAGTTCCAATTATAATTACTAATACTCATGAGTACTCTGATGTAATAAGTAACTGTAGTGGAGATATTGACTATAATGATGAATTGTTAGTTTTAAAAGTATAAATATTTATTTAGGAGTGGATTTTCATGAAATTAAGAGAAGACTTTTTATGGGGGGGAGCAACCGCTGCAAATCAATGCGAAGGTGGATATTTAGAAGGGAATAAGGGATTAGCTACAGTTGATGTTATTCCAGCAGGAAAAGATCGGGTGGCTGTAATGAGAGGAAAAATGAAAATGATGGAGTGTGATGAGGAGTATTATTATCCAAGTCACGAAGCAATAGATTTTTACCATCATTATAAAGAGGATATAGCACTATTTGCAGAAATGGGATTTAAGTGTTTTAGATTATCTATCGCATGGACACGTATCTTTCCTAATGGAGATGATGTTATACCAAATGAAGAAGGTTTGAAATTTTATGATGATGTGTTTAATGAATGTTTAAAATATGGTATAGAACCTTTAGTAACAATAACTCATTTTGATGTTCCAATGCATCTAGTGAAGACAATTGGTTCTTGGAGAAGCCGAAAAATGGTGGAGCACTATGAGAGATTATGTGAAACACTATTTACTCGCTATAAAGATAAAGTAAAGTATTGGCTTACATTTAATGAAATAAATATGATATTACATCTTTCATTTGGAAGTTCAGGTTTAGTATTTGAAGAAGGTGAAAATGAAGAAGCTATTAAGTATCAGGCAGCACATCACCAATTAGTAGCGAGTGCAAAAGCAACTAAAATTGCACATAGAGTAAATCCAGAATTAAAGATAGGATGTATGTTAGCAGGTGCAAATACTTATCCATATACTTGTGCACCAGAAGATGTATGGAAGGCAATGAATAGAGATAGGGAACACTACTTTTTTATTGATGTACAATCTCGTGGAGAATATCCTAATTATGCGAAAAATATGTTAAAAAAAATGAATATAAATTTAAAAATAGAAGATGGTGACGAGGAACTTTTAAAGAATAATACAGTTGATTTTGTTTCATTCAGTTATTATGGTTCACGTTTAACAAGTGCTGATTCAGAAGTAAATGCAAAGCAGACAGCAGCCAATCTGTTTCCAACTTTACGAAATCCATATTTAAAGGCAAGTGAATGGGGATGGCAGATTGATGCCCTTGGGCTTAGAATAACACTGAATTCACTATTTGATCGTTATCAAAAACCTTTGTTTATTGTAGAGAATGGATTGGGAGCTACAGATATTCCTGATGAAAATGGAAATATTGAAGATGATTACCGAATTGAATATTTAAGAGAACATATAAAGGCTATGAAGGATGCAGTAACTGAAGATGGAGTAGAACTAATGGGATATACGCCTTGGGGATGTATAGACTTAGTAAGCTCATCTACTGGAGAGATGAAAAAACGTTATGGTTTTATATATGTGGACAGGGATGATGAAGGTAATGGTACATTAAAACGTAGTAAGAAAAAGAGCTTTTATTGGTATAAAAAAGTTATCGAAACAAATGGAGAGGATCTTTAAATGCTTATATTGGGAATGTACAGATAAATTACATTTGATGGCTGCTTAAACAGATATATTTAGTACTGCCCCCTTTTTTTATGCTATGAATAATTAGAATGACAATTGAAGAAAAATTAGGCCCAATATGAATTTAGAGAATAAAATAAGAGAATTATTAAATGAGTCATAGTATCTTTGAGGAAACTATATAACTTTAAAATGCTTATTTTACGGGTGGGGAAGCATTTACTATTATAAGTATATATGTAGTATTACAAAATACTATCAAGACAGATTAATAAATTTTAAGGATATGAGATTTATATTTTATGAAACAAAATTAAAAATTACATGTTCATTAAAAATTTGAAGGCATTTTATTCTTAGTTAGATAAATTGGAAAAAATTTTAAGATAGATATCTGATAGCAATTAAAACTGTAAAAACAATTGGTACGAGTTATATGTATAAATAATGTAATATTATTAGGTAATTATAAAATAAGGGGTAAAAGTATTATTATACCTCCACCCTTGCCAAATAAACATATTATTTTTTGAAGTCTACACAAAAGTATTTTTAAACTATGATTTTTATGATCTTGATTAAATATGATTTCATCTTTAAAAATTATTTAATAGACAAAACAATATCTCCAGCTTCAACACTACCAGTTTTCTTAAGGTCTAGCACTTGTTCATTTAAATTAGTGATGATAACAGGTGTTGCAATTTCTATTTCTTTTGATTTTATAA
>Ga0209281_1001722_pt1 | contig 11287 bp, 9 predicted proteins | sample MedtruBG_FD_187514 | JGI IMG/M metagenome (GOLD analysis project Ga0209281, IMG submission 187514) | Root nodule microbial communities of legume samples collected from California, USA - Medicago truncatula BG (SPAdes) (version 2) | ecosystem: Host-associated > Plants > Roots > Nodule | place... | reverse complement strand
TCCATTTAGCCGGGGCGCCATAGCAACATCCACCGCCGCCGCCCTGCCAGGGGCCGATAATATCGATGCCGGACTGCCCGTTAACGCTGAAATGATTAATCGCCCACTTGGTATGGTTCACCGCCTTAATGCTTCCGCCGCCGCCTCTGCCGGCGCTTTCATTTTCCTCCGGCTGGTTGCAGCCGCTGAGAGATATTGTTGCGAGGAAAAGAACTGCAAATAGAGATTTTAATAACACAGGTGGGTACCAGGCTAAAACCGGGGTTATTTTGGACATATTTCCGAAGCCTCCATTTTGAGCGGCTCTTTGATCGGATATTCCGGGCTGCCGTATGCGTAGCAGTTGGTGGTGACCTTTACCTGATCACAGGGCAGAAAGTGCACCGTGATGCCGCAGGTATCCTGCCCTGTGTAGTCAGGCACCCGTACCGTCCTTGAATGAAATTCACTCAACGCTTTGATTTTTTTGAACCATTCTTGCTTTTTATCATAGTATACTTGCCATTCTTGATGAGAGGCTCTCGCGTCGGGGCGTTTGGGCTCAGGAATTTCAGGTATATCGCTTGCAAAAGCCACCCCCGCTTCCCAGTCCACTTTTACCGTCATTCCCGGCATCCATTTAGCCGGGGCGCCATAGCAACATCCACCGCCGCCGCCCTGCCAGGGGCCGATAATATCGATGCCGGACTGCCCGTTAACGCTGAAATGATTAATCGCCCACTTGGTATGGTTCACCGCCTTAATGCTTCCGCCGCCGCCTCTGCCGGCGCTTTCATTTTCCTCCGGCTGGTTGCAGCCGCTCAGTAAAATAACGCCTAACGCCAGACCGTAGCTTATTAGTTTCATCGCATCCTCCTTATGCTGTGCATGCCTGTTTTAGTTTTAATACTCGGCTAGTTACCCGCACAGCACCGCGCTGCTGGCCGGGTCGATGGCAATCAGACCGGCCAAAAGCTGGTCCATCTCTGGCTGAAGTCGTGATTTGTCGGTTTCGCTTCGTGAGGCTTTCATGCGAAGCAGCCTGAGTCGCCGAGATTTGACTTCAAACAGCAACGACGGCGTCCACTGCGTGAGGGTGATGGCCTGCGCGAGGCTGTCCAGCTCCCCCAGCAGGTGCAGGGCCAGCTCATTCTTGCCCTTCTGCTCCGCCACGCGAGCCATCAGCAGGCGCAGCAGCCATTTATCTTTAGCTGAGCCCATGCCCGGGCGTGCCTGGAGCCACTGGAACGTTGCATCAAGGCCTTCGCTGTCCGCCTTCTCCAGCGCTTCCGGTTCAAGGGCCAGAATGTCGTTCTCAGCCATGCCAACGGTATTTTTTGACTCGTCGTGCCAGCCAGACAGGTCGTCCAGCACCCGGGTATTAATCCAGTTGAGCGTCACCTCATCGGCAAACGGCGTGCCGTCATTAAACGCCAGCGTTTCAAGCCCGGTGAGACGCCGGAGAAACCCTTTCAAATCCGCAATGATGACGTCGGCGGTCACGTCCTGCCCCAACTTCATCAACGCTTCGTGGATGTACCATTGCAGGTCAAACCACAGGTGGTTGGCACCGCGTGAAAAGGCGCTGTCCGCCTGCTCAAGGATTTCTGACCAGCTCTGCTGCAGATACAGGCGTTTTAGCATGGCCCGCTGATCGGCTCGCGGCGGTTCGATACGCGTTTTTCCCTCTGCGTCCGGGGCCGGGATCTCTCGCAGGGTGTCATGGCGCAAACTCTTCATCAGCCGATGTGCCGCCAGCCAGCCATCAGGCTGTTCGCGAAGGTAGCTCGTCAAAGTTCGGGCCTGGGCCAGCAAATCCTGCCCCGAGGTGATGCGGGTCAGCGTCGGTGCCTGGCTGTCAGGCGATCCTGAGAGATGAGAAGGTTGCGTTGCGTCACTGGCATTTTGCGGTACCACGGCATCCACGCCGCCGGCCTTCACCAGACGAGACTCCAGCGCGCTATAAAGGGCGTTCAGATCCGGCCATGACGCCTCCGGCTCTGCTTCCAGACCGTCACGAATGAGGAGCAACGCTCCAACGGTGCGTTGTGCATCGTCGCGCGTCACTTCCGGATAAAGCGACAGACTGGCAAGGACTCGGGAACCAGCCAGCCATTCCAGCGAAGCCTTACGGCTACGATCTCGCTGCGGGTGAAGCTGAGTGCCGAAGCGTTGCAGCATGCCTGCCAGCAGTTCAAGCCCTTCGGCAAAGCCTGCTTCTCCGTCCTGATGCAAACGCGCCCAGCAATAGTAGGTGGCAACCCGGATATCTTTGGCGGTGGTGGTCAGTAGTTTTTCCGCGAGCTGGCAAATCAGGCCGGTATCGATGCCTGAAAGCTGGTTAACTTCTTCCCGGACACGCTGAAAATCATCGTCATAGCCGGGATCCTCCCCCGTGGGGCATGCATCACTTATTGGGATAAGCCACTGCCCCCAGTTTTCCGTGCGGGCTTGCGCCTGCTGACGCAGTAAGGTTTCATCCGCCAGGCAGGCTGAGACGAGATTCTGTAGTGAGCTCATTATTCCGTTCCATCCATGTCATCATCTCCTGCTCCGGGAGTCAGGGCCTGAGCCGTGGCCACGCTGTCGACGCTAAAGATCCGATCCGGCAGCGTGAAACCTCGCAGCGCCAGCAGCGTCAGCGGCCCCTTACCCAGCTGCGAGCGCAGCACCCATTGCAGCGTTCGCCCGTCCGGGGCGGTAAAACTCATCATCCACTCGCTGCTATCCAGCTGTTGCCGTTTGCCCTCTTCCAGCCAGCGGATGAACCCCCAGGTCCCGCTGTAATCGCCAAACAGCCGTGCCCCGGCGCTGGTTGAGGTCCAGGTCAGCTGGGTGCCCGGTTTATACGTTACCCCCGGCCAGCGGAAGGCCTGCCAGTCGGCCATCTGGTTGAAATAATGCAGTTTTTGCCCGTCAATAGTGAGTTGCGTTTCCACCACCTGCGGCGCAGGCCGGGCCTGCAGTTCAAAGCTGATGCCCTGGCCGCCGTCGGTAAACAGAATGTCCGACAGCTGGCTCAGCTGGTTAACCGCCTGGAGAAAGGCCGGATTAAAGGTCAGCCCCTGGCCGTGCATCTTGTCCGGTACCCACTGGCTGCCTTCTTTATGCAGCACGCCGTTCAGCTCCGTGGTGAGGAAGCGTTCGATACGCCCGCTGTCCTTACGCACAAACTCTGCCAGCATCGGCAACGAAGCTTCACTTTTGCTGATGGTAAACGGATAGCGACCGTTGAACGCCGTGTGCCAGTTGGCGGCCACCGAGCGACGCCACTTGTCATTGAGGCTCGCGGCCGACGGCTGGAGCACGGTTTCCCAGGCCTGCGTCAGCGGCTGCACAAACATCGTGTGACCGAAGCTGCTCCACTCTTCCCCAAGGCTGGCCGCCACAAGACCGCCGTACTGCTGGGTGTCCGTCAGATCGATGCTTTTGCCCTGGAAGACGGTCTGCGCCAGGGTTTGCATCATCTCCTGCGGGTCAGACGCGCTGGCTACCTGCTGCAAACGCAGCCGCACGCGAGTGATGCGGGTCAGGTACGTTTGCAGGCTCAGCGAACTGTCTGCAGACATCACGTTGCTGGCCTTGTTTTTCCCCATCATCGTCAATAACGGCCCGAAGGTGTCATCGAGAGGCCCCTGAGGGCCTGCCGCCGTCTGGTCAATCACCGGTTTGTCCTTATTGCTGACCAGCTCTTTTGCAGATTTGATGATCGACTCAGAAAACTTTTCGGCTTTCTGGCCGGTCTCGCCCTGCCAGGCCAGCGTGTTCATCAGGGCAATCAGCGGGGACTGCCGCACATCGCTCATGAGCGTCAGCTGGTCGGTCACGTCAGCAATGTTACTGGCCGGATTAAGCCGTAAACTGTTGAGAAAGTTCAGCCAGCTGCCGGCAAAATCGGTGAAGTAACGTTCGGTCAGACGCGCCTTAAGCGCCTCTGGCGAAATCTCGCCAGACACGCTTTGTTGGCTGTCGCTCAGCACCCAATCAATCTCTTCCCGGCGAGAGTTAGCCGCCTTCTCAATCGCCTGTTGAATACCGCCCTCCCACGCCTGGCGGGTGAACATCCCCGGCACCACTTCATCCGTGGCAAACAGGCGGCGGGCATCGGTGCCGCTGGTCATGTCTTCCAGGGAGACATCCGCAAAGTTACGCCGCACGGATTTGAGCATGTTTTCATACAGCGTGCTTTCCGCGTTGCGGCGGCCAATCTGCTGCAGCAGCACCTGCCGGCTCTGGCTGACGAGCTGTGCGTCTGGCGTAATTTTCCACTGAGGCTGGTTCGGTAGCCCGGTGATATAGAACGCCCACAGGTCCGGGGATAAACTTTGCCACAGCCCCGGAGATATCCCTGCGCGCGTGGGCTGTACGCTCTGCATGGTCTGCGAGTAGAACGCGCCATCGGTTTTATCCGGGCGCGACATCATCAGCCAGGCTTTCAGCTGGTCATAACCGGGTTTCGCCAGCTGTGCACGCCTGTCGCTGTTGGGCGCCGAGTTAGCCAGCGCGGCGAGTTTTTGCATCAGGGCCTCGTTGGCGGGGTCACGAATCAGGCGGTTGTTCGCCACACCGTACCAGGGCAGCATCGCATTCAGCAGCTGCTGCCCGTGGTCAAGCCCAAAGCGTTGGTACCACGGCGAACCGTCCTGGACATGATGCTGCAGGCGACCGGCGTCGTTACGCAGATCGTGCAGGGCGGTGAGCTGCCGGTCAGAGACGGCGCGATTTTTAACAAGATCGTGTGATTTGCCGGCGACAGAAGAAATCTGCCCGTAGTTCAGCGCAAAGGAAAGCAGCAGCCCGGCGGCCCAAAATCCCACCACGACCATGATGCCTATAGCCAGCGTTTGCTCCCAGGCCATACCCACCCGGCGGCCCCGGACGCGGGTACAGTCCGCCGTAATGCCCTGCCAGATGGCAGGCAGCGTCAGGGCATGGCGCTGTGATTCCGGGATGAACTTCTCCGCACCAGCATGCGTCGCCGCTACGGCGTTTTCTGCTGATTTGCCTGGCGGGAGGCTGAACATCACGCCACGCAGGGGGATACGTGATTGCGAGGCATACAGCCACGGCGTCAGTAGCTCAACCCAGCGGCGGATGCCGCCCTCTTTCAGATGCTGGCTCAGACGCAACAGAAAATCATGGCTGTTATTTTCGATGACCTGGCTGACACCCTGCGTCGTCAGGCGTGGCAACAGGTTTTCCATCTGACGAACGACATCATCCGGATTTGCCCGGAGCGGGAAACTTGCTCCCACTGCCTGCTCCGTGCGCTTTGCCTGCGACCAGGCGCTGTCGCACAGCTGCCATAGCCAGACCGGCGCGGAATAACGCAGCAGTTCACTGATTTTTTCCAGGCCGCGCAGGTCTGTATCACTTATCTGCGGCGTGAGTTCTGACGAGTGCGGTAGCACGCGAATAATGCCGTCCAGCGGGCGGCCACGACGCAGCTTGCGCAGCGCGGTATATTTTTCCTTGTCGGGCTCAGCAGTCAGACTACCGCCGTAAATCAGTACGGTACGGTTACCTTCGAGCCACTGTTGCTGTTGCAGGCCGGGAACCAGCTGTTCAATCGCGGCTTCGTCGCCGGTGATGAGCAGCAGGCGGACTTTATGGCGCCACAACCACTGATAGCGGCCGTGCATAGCACGTCGAATATCACCGGCAAGGCCCTGCTGCTTATTCAGCTTGAATATTTGCTTAGGCCGCTGTTCATCCTTTAATGCTCGCTTAATTTGGTTCCGAAGCCAAAGCTGCCACCCAGAAAAAACCAGCGCCGCCAGGCAAAGAGCCATCATCCATATGATGCCGCAGACGATAATAACCGGTAGGATGTTGCCCCATTCGGTTGACGCTCCATCGACGAAAAACCAGTAAATGATGCCACCCAGTAAAACAGCCAGCGTCATCGCAGCAACGGCAATAATCGTTGTGGATGCAACGGTGATGCCTGCGGTTTGTTTTTTGTCCTTATCCATGAGACGTAACGATTCCAAGTGCAAGAGTGTTTAGTGGGTCGGTAGCTATCCAGGCACAGGCCTTCTTCTGGGTACAGGCAAATATTGCTGCAAGCGAAATCGTCACCAGCGCCTGCATTTCACCCAGTTCTCCCCAGTAGCTATCCTGCAGGTTTTGCTCGATATTCCAGCCACAGTTTGCCAGTCCGGGCACGTCGGGTTGAGAAAAGAGCATGCAGTATTCAGGTATCTCATCAAGATTGCTTTGTGCCTGTGCCCGCTGACAAACATCTAAAACGACTTCAGCGGCCAACGGCGAAAAAGTTTCACCTCTCGTAAGCAAAGCAGGGCCTTCAGCACCAACAATCCACAGTACCGCAGACTCCCCGGCGGGAAGTAATGCTGTGGCAGAGGCAGGCAGCGAGCGGCATCCGGCAATAAGGATTTGTGTTTTTGGATCTGCACGACTGAAAATATCAGCAAGCCCGGCAAGCGTTTCTTCTCCCCGCCATGTTTTGGGCTCATCAGGCAGCACAACGTTCGGGCAACTCTCTTTCATCTGTTGTACAAACGCCTTCCAGGCCACAATGCTCCCAGCCCAATAGCATTTTTCCAGCAAAACAGGGGGCTGATTTTGGCGTTGATTCATCCACTGCAGAACAAGCATTCTGGCCAGCTGTTTTTCGCGCATATCGGCATCCTGCGAAAAGGTACGGGCGATACGCAGCGAGCTGCCGATTATCTCGTCTCGTCTTCCTGGGGGAATAGACTCTCGACGTAAAACGCGAATCCAGTCAAGCTCGCAGTTTCCGGCCGGTCCTATCAGCACAACCTCACTGAGGCCAAACTGCTGTTGATGTTGAGCCCACCACAGCTGTTGTGCTGACTTAACGTCCTGCTCCCAGAGGCTGGCATTCAGCGCCGCCCCCCGGTAATACCACTGGCGGAAAAGCCATAGAGTTCCCATAGTGGCCCCCGCTATAAGCATAGCGACGATGATAATGGCGGTGCCGGTGTCCTCCCGACGAAACAGTGCAGTACCCCCCCCCGCCAGCAGGACCATTAGCGAGGCAGCCGTTAGCCAACGTTTGGGTGCCGGAGGATCGGCGGCCTTATAGGAAGGAAATGAAGGGGGTATTCTCACTTCTCGATACCAACGTCTGGGAATGAGCTAACCAACGTGCAGCCACAGGCGCATTTGTGCCCGTGAAGCGCTACTGGTTGCCCGTCAACGAGCGTCAGTGAACTGCCTTCAACGATGGTACTCATACCGTGTTTATTACATTTAACAGAGTCACCCTTAGCGGCAATGCCTTTACCAAAACAGAGATAATGGCCGCCCAATACCTGGCCACCATACTCCTTCAGGCTGTCTCCCTGACGAACGATATTTTTCATAGGACAATCTTCCCTGAATCAGGACAGGAGCGCCGAGCTGGCTTCTTTCGCCCATTCTGAATTGATGATGGATTTTGCCAACGCCAGGCGCTGTTCCTGCACCGCAGCAGTTTGCTGTGCAACCACGACGCCAGGTTCTGAGGTGAATGCTTTAAGTTTCGCCGCGTCCGGGCTCATCGTCACAGGCAGGCCGGTGAGGAAGTCCAGCGCTTCGGACTCCAGCGAGAATATACCGGCGGTGCCGGCCAGTCCTGCCAGCTTCGCCGCCGTTCCCTTCTGTTTAAAGCTGAAGATAACACCGCCAACCAGCGTCGCTGCGCCGACGACATTTCCGGCAATAACTAAAGGAGACAGCGATTTATTGCAGTGATCGCCAAAGTAAATCATCCGGTAACGGAAGTACCCTCCCCATAGCTCGCGGCCGTTAAGGGCGTAATGCATAAACCAGGCGCGGGAGTCGTGGACCTGATCGTCAAACAGCGCCCTCATCAGCCCACCAGGCTGACTGGCATTGCTCTCCTCCCCTGACTGTGGGAACAACACCTGAACCTTGCTCTCACCTTCCCGTTTAATCTGCGCGAATTCCTGCCGCTCATCGTCAGAGTTGATCAGGAAAATAGCGTTGCGCGGAATAACGTCCAGTACCAGTTGCAAAGAACTTTGCACGCTGCGGCTCACATCGCGATAATCTTCATCAAATTCCCTGGCTGCCTGTTGAAGCTGGGTTTGAGCCACATCGGGATCGAAATCCTTTATTCCCGGCTCCAGCACCAGTTCATTCATTTTGTCCGCAGGTTGATTATCAATTTTCGCTTTTCGTCGGGCCCTGACGGCCCCCTGGTCAAGCTCCCACCGCACCTTAGCCTGTTCAAGCACGCCCGGCACACCATGTTTTTCAGACGCATCTTTGTAGAATCGCGCCCCAAACATCTTGCCCCCGGCATAACGATTAATGCGCCACGCCGTGATCCACGCTATTTGATTTTCAACGGCTTTTTCCAGGCTCACCGGGGCGCGCGGCGGCTCATATTCCGCCGCCTGCTCGTCAGTTATTGGACTGGCCGATGGGGGCTGATTGAGGGTTAATTCCCGCCAGGCGTTGAAGCGTTTAATTAAAATCTCAGAAATATAAAATTGAGACACTAAATCAAGAGGCATTGATCTCCACTTATTTGACGCTAAATCTGGAGGTAGTGACTGCTTAATAACTTTGAGAGGCGCGCCTGCTTTAAAAGCTTGTGAATAAAGATCCTGCAATATTATCTGAGATAATAAATAGCCCTCATTTTCTCCAACAGCTTTTCCCTGATCGCCCGGAGGATAGCCACCGCCGATATCCGAGTGCATTCCGGGGTAAATCACCTCCACGCTGTTGGCCGGGTATTTACCGTTTGAGCGGCGAATGGAGTCCAGCGGAAAACAGAGTCTCTGCTCGTGGGAGGAAACCAGATGCACGCAGCGCTTGATAAAACCACCGTATGTCGCTTCTTCCGGCAACTCCTGCGTGCCGTCGGCCCAGGCCATATGCCCCTCCGCCAACGGCAGCATATGTGCCATCCCCACCGAGGCCACGGTATCCAGTATCCCTAAAAACTCCACGCTCAGCGGGATCTTCAGGTCGCCCACCGCCAGGCACTGCTCAGGTTTTTTCTTATCCTTTTCAGGTTTTGGCAGCAGCTCACTCAGCCAGCGCACAAAGGTCCGCGCCGCCGCCGCGCCGCGGGAGAAACCATACACATAAAGCTTGATCCCCAGCAGCTTTGGCTGCCCCGGCCCCGCCGGGTGCAGCGCTGGCCGCAGCTCTTTCTCCAGCATTTTAAGCTGGCGGGTAAACTCCTCGTAGCGGTTATGGCTGCCGGTCAGCCCCAGCGAGGCCCAGGAGGTGGCCATATTTTTCAACGCATCGCGGGTTTCCCCCTCCGAAAGCTTGCTGCTATCAGTATTGGGTGGAGATAACGAGCGCTTCAGGGCATCAATTATGCGCAGCAGCCCCCAGTTAATCCGGTCCTCACCCTTGTCCGCAAAGGCCAGCCCCTTCATCGAGTAGTCCAGATCGTTAATCTCCGGGAAGGGCGTCCCCACCCCGGGCATATAGTATTTAAAATAGCTGCCTTTCAGAGCCGAGTCCGTATCAAAAAACCCGCTAGTATTGCTTACTCCCCCGGCGGTACCGCTGCCGATGGTGGCGCGGAACAGGCGGGCGATATTGGTCGGGTGCTTAGGGTTGGAAAGATAAAAATCGTTATTCAGGTTATTGCCGGTACCGTCAAAGAACAGGCTGATATGTAAAGTCTTACAGCAGGGCAGCGGCACCACCTTGTCCGCCGCCTCACAAAGCTCATCCCGGTATTGCCGCTCCAGGCTCGCCTGCTTTTTGCCGTTTTTACCCACCAGCGCCGCGTGCGAAGGCAGCCGCCCCTGGGCCGGAAACTCCGGCGGGTACCACGCCAGATCGGTACTTATCTCGGGCATACCTTCGGCTCCTTCATCTCAAGCGGTAACCTGATCGGGTACGACGGGCTGCCATAAGTAAAGCAGCTGGTGGTCACTTTGACATCGTCGCAGGGCAGGAAGTGGACGGTAATCCCGCAGGTTTTCTGCCCGGTATAATCGGGGACTGGAACTACTTTGCTATGATCCCTATCCTCAGCTTTCATTTTTTTTTCCCAGGCCAGATACTTAGCATCATTACCAAACCCTGGGAATCCATCGGTATCTCCCCGACCTGTCTGCCAGTCAATACGCACCGTCAGCCCCGGTTTCCAGACCGACTGCACGGCGTAGCAGCACCCGCCGCCCCCGCCGTCATAAGGCCCGATAATATCTATCCCTGACTGGCCGTTAACGCTGAAGTGGTTGATCGCCCATTTAGTATGGTTTATCGCCTCAATTGTTCCTGCCCCGCCGCCGCTTTGCGCCTCCGCCTGTGGATGGCTGCACCCGCTCAGCAGGGCGATACCCAGCAGTACCCCGTAACGTTTTTTCATGCCTGTTTCCTTTTGTTGTGCCGTCCTGAATACCGGAGAAATCACTTAATGCTGCCCGCCACAACGGGCACGATTAAATAATCTGAGTGACTGCACTGTGGTAAAGGACATTTTCGGCTCTGGCAGAAGAATTCCGGGCTTCAGATGATTGCCGGCGCCGTCGAAGCACGGACTGCCAGATTTGCAGGGCGAGTCCCATGGACGGGAAGAGTAATGTGCAGAGTCTTGCAGCAGGGCAGCGGCACCACCTTGTCCGCCGCCGCACAAAGCTCATCCCGGTATTGCCGCTCCAGGCTCGCCTGCTTTTTGCCGTTTTTACCCACCAGCGCCGCGTGCGACGGCAGCCGCCCCTGGGCCGGAAACTCCGGCGGGTACCACGCCAGATCGGTCATTACCTCGGGCATACCTTCGGCTCCTTCATCTTAAGCGGCAGCTTAATCGGGTAGTTTGCATTCGTCGGTGACCAGCAGCTGGTGGTCACTTTAATATCGTCGCAGGGCAGGAAGTGGACGGTAATCCCGCAGGTTTCCTGCCCTGTATAGTCAGGGACTGGAACTACTTTGCTATGATCCCTATCTTCAGCTTTCATTTTTTTTCCCAGGCCAGATATTTAGCTGTATCAGCAAATCCAGGAAATCCCTCTGAAGTCCCAACCCCCGTCTGCCAGTTAATACGCACTGCCTGCCCCGGTTTCCAGACCGACGGCACAGCGTAGCAGCACCCGCCGCCCCCGCCGTCATAAGGCCCGATAATATCTATCCCTGACTGGCCGTTAACGCTGAAGTGGTTGATCGCCCATTTGGTATGGTTTATCGCTTTAATCGTGCCTGCCCCACCGCCGCCTTGCGCCTCCGCCTGTGGATGGCTGCACCCGCTCAGCAGGGCGATACCCAGCAGTACCCCGTAACGTTTTTTCATGCCTGTTTCCTTTTGTTGTGCCGTCCTGAATACCGGAGAAATCACTTAATG
>Ga0209281_1001721_pt1 | contig 11298 bp, 8 predicted proteins | sample MedtruBG_FD_187514 | JGI IMG/M metagenome (GOLD analysis project Ga0209281, IMG submission 187514) | Root nodule microbial communities of legume samples collected from California, USA - Medicago truncatula BG (SPAdes) (version 2) | ecosystem: Host-associated > Plants > Roots > Nodule | place... | reverse complement strand
GTTGATAATTTATTTCTATTTTTATTGATTTTTTCAAGCTTTGGGATTGAAGCTAAGCATCAAAAAAGAATTTTAACCTATGGAATTATCGGTGCAATCATATTGCGATTCATATTTGTTATACTAGGTATTGCCGTAATAAATAGGTTTAAATGGATTCTTTATGTGTTTGGATTACTATTAATTATAAGTGGAATAAAAATTATGATTAATAAGGAAGATGATGTATCTTTTGAAAACAGTAAATTAATTAAACTATTAAAGAAAATAGTCCCAGTAACGGAAGAGCTCTATGAAGAAAAATTCTTTGTTCGGATAAATAAAGTTCTTCATGCAACACCTTTGTTTGCAATACTTTTTTTAATTGAAGGTTCAGACTTGTTATTTGCTATAGATTCAATACCTGCAATTTTCGCAATCACAACTAACCCATTTATTGTATACTCTTCAAATATTCTTGCGATACTGGGACTTAGAAATTTATATTTTCTTTTAGAAAAACTTCATAGCACCTTTGAGTATGTTAAATACGGAATAGGTGTAATACTTGTATTTACTGGTATAAAACTTTCCATTTCTTTCAAGTATCATATACCTGTAGGCGCTTCAATTCTCATTATAGTATTTGTGCTTATAGTAAGTGTATTAGTATCAGTATTTATCAATAGACAAAAAACGCATGACCTGTAAACAAACTGCTTTAATTTAACTTATTTTTAATATGAATCTTATTTATAAATGTGAAAATCTATGAAATATTTCTATAACTTTCATCGTATCATTAACTCTATTTGGGTTAAGATACTATTATAAAGGAGCTAACAGTTAAAAATTCAATATATTCTTATACAGAATATATGTTATCTAGTTTTTTTATGAACCAAAAGGTTTATATCTAAACAAAGATAAAATCCTATAGTCCAGGATAAAACTCTTTTTTAATGATTTATCTTTATAAAAAGATACCTGCTTATAGGGTTAAGCGACGATTATATTAGATGATAAAATAATCATGTATAACCAAAAGGTTATGTATGATCATGTAGTATCTTATATAATTAAACAAAATATCACTATGGGTAGTGAACAGTTTAATTATAGTTAAAAGATTATAATTAGATACAAGTTATCTATATTGATGTTAGTTGAACTGTTAGTGACTTTATTTAATGACTATAGATGAGTTTATTATATATAAGCTCATCTATGGTTTTTATTTTTAATTAATATTTACTAAAAAGGAGATTATAATTATGGATAAACAACGAGCAAAAGAAATTATTTCCTCACCATCTACGATTACTGTAACCTATAACGGAACACCTATTTATATTGAAAGTGTAAATGATGATAATAATACTGCTAATATACATTTCAATAATCAACCTAAAAAATCACGAGAAGTATCTTTAGATAGCCTACAAGAGCACTAAAAAGTACCTGCACTTAGCCAAAAGTGCAGGTACTTTAATTTAATCTATTTATTAGTTTTGTATTGCAAATTTTTTAGAATTCCTAATTTTAAAATATAGTAAGTTTGTTAACGGAATTAAGTATAAGTAAAAAGCATACATAACTGCACTTTCTCCTGCATTTAAGGTCGCTAACGGTACTAATAAAGCAATATTCCAAGGTATTAACGGTGCTATAACTATTGCTGAGTTCTCTATATCTAAAGCTAAACTTTCTTTATCCATTTCATTTTCTTCATAGTTCTTTTTAACTAACATATGGGTAAGTATCAGTGCTAAGGTTTGAGTACACCCAAAAGCTGACGTTATAATACTCACAATTATTGTAGTAAAAAAGCTTCCTGCCCTACTCTCTGATTTATTTGCCATACTATTAAGACTTTCTAGCATTCTTGTTCCTTCAAATATACCTGTAAAAGCAGAAGATATAAATACTATAAAAGCTGATTTAAGCATTGATACTATGCCTCCGCCTTTAATTATTTCACTTAAAACCGAATTAGTTTCTATATCATACCCCATAATTATATACCTTATTATATCAATTACTGAAGTTTGCTGAATTACTATGCTTATAATAGAAGCTGCAATTATGCTGATAGCAATAGACACTTTTACATTTACCTTGAATATGCAAAAGATTAATACTATAAATGCTGGAATTAATGTAGTTATACTTATATCAAAAATTTTAATAATCTCTGAACTTATATTATTTTGAAGAATATTTAAGGGAAACATAATCGAAAAAATTAAATATATAAAAACTGTTATTAATAACGGCAAAAGAGAACTTTTAAACATATTTTTAATATTTGTATACAGATTTGTTTCCGTAATATTTGCAACAAGATTAGCACTTGAAGACATAGGAGAACATCTATCACCAAAGTATGCTCCTGAAAGTATAGCTCCTGCAACTAAACTTTGATTAACATCTCCACTTCTTGCCATAACCATAAAAGCTACACCAACTGTTCCTACTGTCCCAAAAGATGTTCCTAAAAGAAATGATACAACAGAACATATTAAAAACACAGATATTATAAATGTATTTGGATTCAATAGCCTAATTCCGTAATAAACTATTGCTGGTACTGTTCCTGAAGCCATCCATGTGGATGTTACTGCTCCAATTAGTATAAATATTTGAAGTACTATAAAGGATTTCTTTCCACCATTATAAGCCATCCTTAAGACATCTATTAATTTAAAATTCCTCTTGCAAGCTAAAATTATAAATATTAATAAACCTATACTAAGCGAATATCCTACAAAAATCCCTTTAACTGAACTATAAATCAATAATAAAAAACACACTATAAATGCCATTGCAATTTCCATGCTGTCCCCCCACTCATAACCAAATAAAAACATGAATTTATCTTAATTCTAAATTATATATGTTAATTAGTTAAAATACAAACATGAGATTTACTGACCACAAAATGGTGGTCAGTAAATCTCATTCTAATTTCACTAATATATTTTATAAGTTAAGCTTATCATTATATTCTTTAATAATTCCTATAGATTTTTTTAGTTCCACTATTTCATTATCAGCTAAATGGTACTCAACTAGCTCTTTTACACCTTGGCTATTTAATACTGCTGGTACTCCCATGTATATATCTTTTTCACCATATTCACCATTAAGCATGGCAGATACAGGAATCACCTTATTTTCATCACGTAACACTGCCTTAATAATTTGAACAGTGGTTGCTGCTATTCCAAATGTAGTAGCTCCTTTTGCATTTACAATACGATATGCAATTTTCTTAATATCTTCAGTAACAGAATTTATATTAAATCCTTCCAGCCTTACCTTATTATCATTAATTATATCTAAGAACCTTTTACCGCCAACTGTTACTTGACTCCATGGGATTATTTGAGAATCCCCATGCTCTCCCATACATAGTGCATGGACGCTTTGAGGGTCTACACTCATTACATCAGCTAAATGATATTTTAAACGTGCGGAATCCAAAGCTGTTCCTGTACCAATAATTTTATTAGCTGGAAGTCCTGATAATTTATGAACATAATATGACATGACATCAACAGGGTTTGTTATTACTACAAAAATTCCTGAAAATCCACTCTTTATTATAGCTGGCACAATGCTATCCATTATTCCAGCTGCTTTTTCTAACATATCCAATCTTGTTTGACCTGTAATATAAGGTAATGCCGCTGCTATTACAACCAAATCAGCATCCTTACAGTCATCATATTCCCCACTTTTTACTCTCATCTTGCTTCCACTATACCCTAGGGAATGCTGCAAATCTGTTGCTTCAGCCCATGATTTTTCTTTATTGATATCAATTAAGATTAAGTCATCGCAAACATTATTCATGACTATATCAAATGCTACTGCTGCTCCTACTGCCCCAGTACCAACTACTACTACTTTACTTCTACCTATTGCCATTTATATCATCCTTTATCAATTTAGTCATAAGTATTATACCAAAAAGTAAATTGATTGGCATCTTTTTAGCAACTTCTTGGAGTTTTATACCTTCTTCTCAAAATCAGATGAAACTTGATAAATAGAATACGCCATAGGATTCGCTACTGATATTCCTTTAGTAGTTTGATAAAAGAAATCGGTCCTTATTGGATTTTTGGCAGTTACTAAAAGAAAAGCTATTGTTAAAATCCATGGCAGCCATATTGCATATTTAATGTAATTTAACTTTCCTCCCCTAGTCTTTTCATTTATTTTCCCCTTTCAATAGTTTAAACTTCTCAATCTCAAGTTCCTTTCTATTAGTACTCTATTTTATATTATAATTACTAATATTTTAACAAATAACTAAATTTTTGTATTATAAAAAAACGACGTTTGAAATTCAAACGCCGTCTTAATTTATTCTAATATTTAACTCATATACTTACTTACATTACTCTTATCAACTTTTTCAAAAGGTACCCATATATGCTTACCATCCTCAGTCGCATTTTCAATTTTAGCTATAGTACCTCCTGAACCTAATTCAATAGCTGCTTGTACTGCACTTTTACTCTGGTCTTTTGCTGATTGATAAACTGTAAGTTTCATACTCCCATCAGCAACTGCTTTGCTTCCTTCACTTGTTGCATCGACTCCTGCTACCGGAACTGATGAAGGATCTATCTTATTTTCTTTTAGAGAATCTATTACTCCAAGTGCCATTTCATCATTATTTGCAATTACGCAATCAAATTTTTGACCTGTGGCTAGAAATACATTAAACATTTCTTTTGCTCCCTGCCTGCTCCAATTTGCAGTGTCTTCAAAAACATACTCAGCATTTATTCCATTTTCTTTAAAAGTTTCTTTAACTGCTTTCGTACGCCCAATTGTTGCAGAGTGCCCCTTTTCTCCTTTAAATAGAACTACTTTAATATCTTTTTTGTTGCTTAGGTTGTCTACAATATAATCTGCTTGAATCTTACCTGCTACCATTTCATCTGATGATACATAGATATATTTATCTTTTTCTAATAAATCTTCACTTGGAGCACTATTCATAAATATTATTGGCAGTTCTCCTGCCGCCTTTTTTAGTTGAAGTGCTGTTGCTGGGTTTACAGGTGTACAAATTATGACGTTGTAACCACCAGAAACGGCTTCTTTCATATGAGATACTTGTTCTTCTATTGATCCTTTCGCATCTTTAACAGTAAGCTCAATATTTTCACTATCAGCATAATTTTTAGCATTTGCTACCAACAGGCTTCGATATGCATCAGTAGCATTTGAAATTGTAAATAATATTTTAACCTTTTTACTTGAAGATGAAGTATTCTTTGATCCACATCCTGAAATAAGGGCAAACATCATAATTATAGTTAATAGCATAGCTATTTTTTTCTTCATAATATACAATCCTCCTTAGTATTTACTATGTAGCTTTAAACAAAGTTCAAATGTCAAATCCCACTATATTTTAAACATTTGAATTTGCTTACTAAGTTCATCAGATGTATTTGATAATTCTTCTGCATCATTAGCTACTTGTTCACTGTTTTGTGTAATGCTATTTGATTGCTCTACCATAACTTGTGAAGTTGCTAATATTTCCTCTGAACTTGCTGCCTGCTCTTCTGATATCGCTGCTACCGTTGTAGCAACATCATCTAAATGCCCTACTTTCTCAATCATATTTTGTATTAGGTTATTTGTAGCATTAATTTTATCAAAAATACTATCAAAGGTATCTACAGTTCCACTAATCAAATAACTGCTTTCATTAATATATCCTGCACTCTCTTCTGATTGTTTTACAGTATCCGAAACAAGTTTATTAATTTCATTTACAAGAGCAGATATGCTTTGAACTGATTCAGAACTTGTTTGAGCTAATTTCCCAATTTCACTTGCAACAACCGCAAAACCTTTTCCAGCTTCCCCAGCCCTCGCAGCTTCTATCGATGCATTTAAAGATAAAAGATTAGTTTGTTCTGCTATACTTCCTATAACACTTATAATATTAGTTATTTCAGTTGAAGACTTTCCAACATTGTTTATTGCCTCTTGAAGAGAAGTTATTGATTTTCTTATATTATCCATGGCAGCATTTACTTTTTCCATGTCTTCTCTTCCTTTTTCTGATATGTTTATTGTCTCCTTCATCTTTTGATCTACATTAACACTATCTTCTCTAGTGTCACTAACAACATTTGCCAATGTTGTTGTACTTTCTGCTATTTCATTTACTGAACTTGATAACTGATCCACTGTTATATTTAAATTTTGCATAGACTCAGATTGAACTTTAGATGAATCATATAGCTCTTTGGAAATTCTAGTACTTCCTTCGGCCTGATTGCCCATTTTATTTGATACAATACTTATGTTATTTATCATATTACGCATTACATCTATAAACTCTTTTACACTGCTAAGCATAATTGAAATTTCATCATTTCCTTTAACTTCTACATCAACTGTAAAATCACCATTTGTCATTGCTACAATTGTTTCAGTAAGTTTTTTGATTGGCTTAATTACAACTTGTACCACTCTTTCAATTAACGCAATTAAAACAATGATAGATATAATAGCAATTGCTATCATAAAAGTACGAAGCTTTGAAAGCTCTCCAAAAATAGATTCTGTTGGAACATATGATATAAGAACCATATCAGTTCCCGGAACTTCTTTAAATACTACCATATTATTATCTAATTCTTTTGAACTATAATCTCTGTTTTGAAGCTTTACTGCAACATCTCTAAGAAATTCATCACCAGTATTTGAATCAATCTTAGTTGAAATTAGAGAATTATCCCTATGCGCTAATATTGTATTATCATTACTGTTTACAAGTAATGCCTCTGCATTATCCATTTCAATCATAGAATTTACGATTATAGTTACTTTATCAAGAGAAAAATCTGCCGATAAAACTTTAATTTTTCCAGACTTATCATTTATTATCCCTGAAGCACTAACAATATTCTTTCCCTGCTCATTCTTGTAAGGTGCTCCAAACTCCATATTAATACGAGTTAGACCTTCTTTATACCATACTGAATTAAGTGTATTTTTATCAGTTTTTTTAGATTCTTTAGCTTTTAGCATATTTCCACTTTGATCAGCTATATAGAACCCCTCTGGATAGTTATTATTGTATCCATAATATTTATCCAATAAATTTTGTACACCTTCATTACTTAAGTTTCCATTTTCTAAAGTAGTTTTTACAGCTTGCAATGATGCTAAATTTTCATTAAACCATGAATCAATCTGGTCAACTTGCTTTTTGCTTGAAGTTTCTAGTAACTCATTAGCTGAGTTAGTTATAATACTTTTTGACTTATTATAAGAAATAATAATAAGCAGTGATACTACTATTGCCATCATTGGAATAATGATCCCAATAAGCTTTGCCTTAATTGAAAATTTATATTTCAATTTTCCTTTGTTCATAAAAAATCCCCCTTAAACACTTGTAAAGTAAATTAATTTGCGTGAGCACCACTCCTCTAAGGATATACTTTTTAAAAATCTTAAGTTCATAAAAGGTAAAAAGTAAATATAGAGCTTGTTCACATTTATAGAACTTACATATTCCTAAAAATTGATTAATTTAATAAAAATAAAATTCTCGTGAACTTATAATGCTATATCCTCTTCTTTATGTATACGTTTTTCTACATTTTCCTCTATATAAACATTGATATTTATTATTATTTATCGATTTTAATTAAAATAACTTTATCCCAACTTCTAATCAATAGGCAAAAAATGTTGAAAACAATATAAAAGAATAAACATTACTTTAAAACACATACTAAAAATATTACGAGTTTTATTATTTTAGGAATTAAATTTATATTATTATGCTAAACTTAAGGAGAAAAAATGAAAATTTCAAAAAAATTATTGTTTTTCATTATTTTATTAATTATATTATCAACACTAACTAACTTTTTTAATAGAACCTTTACCCAAATTGTAAATACAACAACCAATGAACCTGTTAAGGCAAGCGTATTAATAAGTGATTTTAGTATTCCTGTAGCATCTGCGCTTATGGAAAATATGAAAAGGGTTGAAAAAGAGAACCCTGGAACAATAGAATATACTTTTTTTGATGGAAAGGGAGATCAAACCATCCAAAATACCCAGCTTGATTCAATCCTAGAAGAAAAAAATGTTGATCTTATAATGCTAGATGTGGTGAATATTCAAAATACTGAATATTCGATAGATAAAATTAAAGAAAATAATCTCCCTGTAATGTTTTTTGGTAATGCTAATATACAATCTATTTTGTCATATCAAAAAGCCTGCTGGGCAGGGCAAAATCCAGCAGAAGGCGGAGTATTACAGGGAAATATTATTGTAGATGCTTGGAATAAAAGTAAAATTAGTTTGGATAAAAATTATGATAATATACTTCAATATGTAATGCTTCAAGGTTCTTCTAATAATATTTATGCAGTTGCAAGAACTAATCTTTCTATTTCAACTGTAAATGAGGCTGATATTTCAACTGAAGAAATCGCAACGAAAATATGCAATTGGAAAGAAGATGAGGCCAAAGACGCAATCAGCAATTTATTCTTAAAATACGGTAATAAAATTGAGGTAATAATTGCGAATAATGATGCAATGGCAATAGGTGCTATAAAAGCTCTACAGGAATACGGTTATAACGTTGGTAATAACCTGCAGGAAATAGCTGTTATAGGTTTTGATGGAACGCCAGAAGCACAGGATTTAATTAATAAAGGTATTATGACAGGAACAGTTCTTACAAATGTATATACTGCCGCTTCAAATATCTATAAAATCGGATTGAATTTAATTAACAATAGAAACCTTGTTGAAGGCACAAACTGTACTTCTGATAGTTCTGGACAAATAATCACAGCTCCTTATGAAGGAGTGCTTATTAATTTAGACTAACCTACATATGAAGTTTTACTGACCACAATTTTGTGGTCAGTCATAAGTATTTGAAATCTTTTCTAAAAACCTTATCTCCTAAACTAGCAAAGAATAAATCCTTTTTATAATTTGTATACTTAATTAACTAATCTCTCTTTGAAATAAATTCATTAACTTTTTCAAGAGTTGGCATGGCTTCTTGCGCTCCTAATGCAGTGGTTGAAATTGCACCTACAGCATTACCAAACCTCACACATTCTTCTAAATTTCTTCCCTCAGCTAATGCAAAAGCAAATCCAGCGTTAAAAGAATCTCCAGCTGCTGTAGTATCAACTGTATTAACTTTGAATCCCGGTATATGAGAATATTTATTTTTGTTTATAATAGCAGCTCCTTTACTTCCTAATTTAGCAATTACCACTTTTACACCTTTATCAAATAACCATTGTGCAGCTTTTTTTATATCAGCATCATTCTCGATTTTTCTCCCCACAAGTGTTTCCAGCTCTGTTTCATTAGGCGTTATATAATCTATATATTTAAAGATCTCATCTGGCAATTTTGTTGCAGGTGCAGGATCCAAAATAATAGTCTTTCCCCTTTTCTTTAATTTTTTCATAGTTTCAAATACCGTATCCATAGGAATTTCCAATTGAAATAAAAATATATCAACCTCTTCAATTAAACTCGACTTACTTTCAATATAGTTAACATCGACTTTTTCATTTGCTCCAGGAACCACAACTATATTATTTTCTCCTTCGTTGTTTACTTGTATTATCGCTACTCCTGATGATATTCCTTGCTCTACAAGCACTCCATCTTGTTTTATTTTATTATTTCTTAAAACTTCTAAGTACTTTGCTCCATATATATCATCACCAACTTTTCCAACCATAAGTACATTTGCACCTAATTTCCCTAAAGCAACTGCTTGATTTGCTCCTTTTCCCCCGGTAAAAGTCTTAAAACTTTCTCCTAAGATAGTTTCTCCATGCTTTGGAAACTCTTTCATTGATGTTACTAAATCCATATTTAAACTTCCTATAACACATAAACTTTTCATACAGTATTCCACCTTTTTTCTCATATTAAATTAACTATACCACTTTTACTTATCCCTTTTAAAGAAATTTTTAACCAACATCTTACTTCCATATAATGGTTTCAATTCGCATAATATGCTAAAATCGTGGCATCCAGTGAAATCACTAAAAATATATTGGGATTACTTAAATAAATTAGATTTACTTATTTTTTAACTTCCAAGTCAGAATATATAATGAAAATCTACAGAAACTAAAACTTGATAGTTGTCGTAATAGAAAGGAGTCTTTTTTATGAATACAATTAATATGCTGTCATCTGCAGATAAAGTAAAAGGTCAAGGTGTCTTATCTGCTTATATCGAACAGGTAAATCTGGTTAAGAATGGTCTTAAGGATAATTACAGGGTGAAAGTGAACAGTTCAAATTTACGTGGCATAGTACACTATCATACTATTGACTTGAAATTTTTCTTAAGCATTCCATTCTCAAAGCTGCTAGGCACAAGTGTAGCTTATGTTCATTTTGTTCCTGAAACTATTGAAGAAAGTTTAAAACTTCCTTATGTTATAAAGAAAATATTCTACAAATATATAATTTGGTTTTATAAAAGTGTAGACCATTTAGTTGTTGTTAATCCATATTTTATTGATATCCTTAAAAATTATAAAATTGATGAGCATAAGGTTACCTATATCCCTAATTTTGTTTCTGAAGATAGCTTTTACAACTATGATAAAGAAAAAATAGATGAACTAAAAAGAACATATGATATTCCTTTAGATAGCTTTGTTATCTTGGGAGTTGGGCAGGTTCAAACTAGAAAAGGGGTTATGGATTTCATTGAAGTCGCAAAAAAACTTCCACATGTTGAATTTATATGGGCTGGTGGTTTTTCTTTTGGTCCAATAACAGATGGATATAAAGACTTAAGAAAAGTTATTTTAAATCCACCGAAAAATGTTAAATTCCTAGGAATTATAAATAGAGATAAAATGAATGATGTGTATAATATTTGTGATTTAATGTTTTTACCTTCTTATAACGAATTATTTCCCATGTCAATTCTAGAATCTATGGCACTAAAAAAACCTGTCCTTTTAAGAGATTTAGATATATATCATGATATTTTGTTTGACAGCTATTTAAGTGGTAAAAATATTGATGACTTTATAGATATTATTAGTTCTATGGAAAAAAAAGATGAAGATTACGATGCTGCCTGTACAGCTTCATGGAAATGCCATGAGTTTTATTCTAAGGATTATGTATTAAAAATGTGGAAAGAGTTTTATGATACTATTGGTCATGAAAAAATAAAATTAGGAGCACAGTAAATGAAAAATAAAATATTTAATACACTTATCGTAATAATTTCAGCAT
>Ga0209281_1001720_pt1 | contig 11302 bp, 16 predicted proteins | sample MedtruBG_FD_187514 | JGI IMG/M metagenome (GOLD analysis project Ga0209281, IMG submission 187514) | Root nodule microbial communities of legume samples collected from California, USA - Medicago truncatula BG (SPAdes) (version 2) | ecosystem: Host-associated > Plants > Roots > Nodule | place... | reverse complement strand
ATGTGTTAGGCCTGCCGCCAGCGTTCAATCTGAGCCATGATCAAACTCTTCAATTTAAGTTTGATGCTCTTAGAATTAAACGTCGTAATGAATTACGTGTTCACTCTTTGAGACTTGGTATTCATTTATTGTCCGAAGACATTAAGAATCCGTGTCACTCTGAGTGCCCACACAGATTGTCTGATAAATTGTTAAAGAGCAGTTGCGACGCGCTTTAGCGCTCTGTCGCGAGGTGGCGTATATTACGCTTTCCTCTTTCAGAGTCAACCCTGATTTTCAGAATTTTTCTCTTCGCTGTGACGACCATCTTGTGAAGCGTTTCACTTTGTCGTCTCAACGGAGGCGCATTATAGGGATCCCATTTTTTTGCACAAGCCTTTTTTGGATCTTTTTTTCCGTTTGCTGCTTTTTCATCCCTTTCGCTCCATTCATGCGCAATTTGGCGGATTTTTGATAGCTAAAGCACTTGCGCAAGGCCAGAAATGCAACCAAAGTCATCATTACTGTTCTCTTTCCTTGAGGTAAACATGTCTGACGTATTACGTCTTTATAAGGATCTTTTCCCACAGATCGGCCAACGGGTGATGCTCGACAGCAGCAGTGTGATCATTGGCGACGTTCGCCTGGCGGACGATGTAGGGATCTGGCCGCTTGTCGCGATCCGTGGCGATGTGAATTACGTTGCGATCGGGGCGCGTACGAATATTCAGGATGGCAGCGTGTTGCACGTCACGCACAAATCCGCCTCCAACCCCGATGGCAACCCGCTCATTGTGGGAGAAGATGTGACAGTCGGGCATAAAGTGATGTTGCACGGCTGCATCATTGGCAACCGGGTCCTGGTCGGTATGGGATCGATTCTGCTGGATGGCGCGGTGATAGAAGATGACGTAATGATCGGAGCGGGAAGCCTGGTGCCACAAAACAAACGCCTGGAGAGCGGCTATCTCTATTTGGGGAGTCCGGTCAAACAGATCCGGCCGCTAACAGAGGAGGAGAAAGCTGGTCTGCAATACTCCGCCAGAAATTATGTGAAATGGAAAGACGAGTATCTCGCTCAGGGTAACCAAACCCAACCATGATCGTCTTCTTGCTGGGACTGGATCAGCGCTTCCGCTTCTTCTTCCAGATCCCAGCGATGTTCGCAAAAGTGAGCTAACCATTGTTCCGCCGTTTCACCACCAAAACGATTCGCCAGCGTTTCTCCCTTAATAGCGCACATTAACTGCATACCATTAACCAACGCGGGAAAGCAGACCGCTTTTTTCTGCGCGTCCCACTCTTCCCGGTCTGGAAACTGAATGGCCTGATTCATGCGGACAACTCCTGCTTGAGGCGCGCAATCACCGGTTCAATTTCCGGCAACACGCCGTGCCAGAGTAGAACGGCATGAGCCGCTTGCCCCACCAGCATCCCCAGGCCATCGGCATAACGTTTCGCGCCCTGACGTTCACACCAGGAGAGAAACGGCGTATGGCCCCTTTGGTAGAACATGTCGTAACAACATACGGACGGACGAATGAGCGAGGCCGGGATCGCCGGGATCTCACCGCTGATGCCGCTGGAGGTGGCATTAATGATCAGATCAAACTCATGTCCTTCCAGCTCATCCATACCCAACGCCTGCACGCTGCCGGTATGTGCAAAAACCTGTGCCAGTTCTTCCGCACGGGATGCCGTTCGGTTGACGATAGTCACCCCGCAATCCATAGAAAGCAGTGGTAACAGTACGCCACGCGAAGCGCCACCCGCGCCAATCAGCAGGATACGCTGCCCCGGCTGGATAAATGACAGACGTTCAAGATCGCTTAGCAGACCTATGCCATCCGTATTATCACCAAGCAAGCGACCATCATCGAGCCGCTTGATCGTATTCACCGCACCGGCCAACGCAGCCCGCTCCGTGAGTTCATCGGCGCGGGCAAATGCTTCTTCTTTAAACGGCACCGTGACGTTCACTCCTTTACCGCCATCGGCAAAGAACGCGTTCAGCGTGTTGATGAAATCATTAACAGGCGCCAGCACACGGCCATACGGATGCGCAATCTGCAACTGCTGCGCAAATTGCTGATGAATAAACGGCGATTTGCTGTGCGCGATTGGATTACCAAAAACAGCATAGGTTTCCATCATCTTACCCCTGTCGAAACAGCTCGCCCGTCAGGGCATCACGGATTTCCGAAGGATTCAAGCGACCACCGGTTTCTCCTGACACCACCGGGAAGTCTGTACCAAACTGTGCGCGGACTTCCTCAACCGTACGGCAAGGGGGTAATCCACTCAGGTTGGCACTGGTTGAAACCAACGGTTTGCCATAAGCCTGGCACAAGGCGACCACCAGCGGATGATCCGTCACGCGCACCGCCAGTGAATCAAAGCGTCCAGTCAACCAGCGAGGCGTTGTCGCAAGCGCGGGGAAGACAAAAGTCACCGGACCTGGCCAACGCGCAAACACGGCATCACGTTGGGCATCGGTCAGCATACTGTCGTCAATATATGGCTTGAGCTGCTCGAAACGGGCGGCGATCAAAATTAACCCTTTATCGACCGGACGCTGTTTTAAGGCCAACAGGCGATTAACGGCCACTTCGCTATCGGGATCGCACCCGACGCCAAAGACGGCTTCTGTTGGATAGGCGATGACATTCTCTTTATTCAGTACCTCTATTGCATCAGCGATAGAGTCTGTTGGCAGGTTATTATTCACTTGTTTGTTCCGCCGAAACCGGCTTTCCACATTGTTTACTGGCGCAAAAGTGCTTCACACCCTGCGCGGTTTTCTTTTCGATGAGTAGTGGATAGTGGCACTCAGGACACTCTCCGGCTATCGGTTTGAAGTTAATGACAAACTGGCACTCCGGATAGCGATCGCAGGAGTGGAAGGTTTTGCCATAACGGGAACGCCGCTGGACCAGATGGCCCGTCTGGCATTGGGGGCAGGTAATTGCGGTTTCATCAGGTTTATCAATGAGCTCGGTATGCTCACATTCCGGATAGTTGCTGCAGCCGATAAACATGCCAAAACGCCCCTGGCGCAACACCAGTTCAGCGCCACAGTCAGGGCAATGCTTCCCCTCCAGAACTTTGACGATATGTCCGTCCGCTGAGGATTTCAACGGACGGATATAGTCACATTCCGGATAGTGCGAGCAACCAAGAAACGGACCATGTTTCCCGGAGCGAATCACCAGTTCAGCCCCGCACTGTGGGCAGGGCTCATTTTTACGCACCGAAAACAGTGCTGATTTAGCCATAACAACTCATGCCGAATTAAGATTGATTAATGCAGCATACCTTCATTCACTTCAAAGAGTAATTCTTCCATTTGCTGATATGCATTTTCACAACCCGGAATGTTGAACAAAACCATCAGGATGACCCACTTCAGGTCTTCCAGGTCGAATTCTGCGGTATCCAGCGCGAGCACACGTTCAATCACCATTTCTCGCGTTTCGAGGTTAAGCACCTGAATCTGCTCAAGGAATAACAGGAATCCCCGGCAACTGGCATCCAGTCGGTCACACTCTTCTGGAGTATAGATACGCACAGAGAGAGGATCGGAGGCGAGCTGCATCGGCTCGGCAAGACCTTCCTGGTAGTCAGCAAGCTTTTCCAGCCACAGGAGCGCGTTGTAGATGTCTTCACGATCAAAACCAGCGTCGGTAAGATCCCGTTCAAGTTTGTCCTGATCCACACGTAATTCAGCTTCATTGTGGATATATGTCTCAAACAAATACATTAGTACGTCGAACATGGCATGCCCTCCTCAATCGGACATAGCCGCCGGGTACAACTGCGATCCATCCTGCTAACTCCAGTTCGAGTAGCTGAGCCACTACCTCTGGCACAGGTTGGCCGGCACGTTCAGCGACGACGTCAACAGGTGTTACCTCATCTCCTACGTTAGCCAGGAGCTCGGGAAATGGCAATGCTGCACCTTCCTTATCTGATGAATAAAGTGATTTTTCAGGCTCATCGGGCAGCCAATGCAAGCCGTACTGCAAATTTTCCATGATTTCCTCCGGGGCCGTCACAAGGGTGGCACCCTGCTTCACCAACCAGTGTGGCCCTTCGCTTCCGGGGCTGCCGAGGGGGCCTGGCATGGCGAACACCTCTCGTCCTTGCTCCAGGGCACAGCGCGCGGTGACCAGCGAGCCACTGCGTAATGCCGCCTCAACCACCAGAACCCCTTTGCTCAAGCCGCTAATGATACGGTTCCGGCGGGGAAAGTTACGCGGTAAAGGGGCCATCATCAGCGGGAATTCGGACACCAGCGCGCCTCCCGTTTCCAGTAACGCATCGGCCATCCCGGCATGTCGACGGGGATAGATGGATTGCAGACCGTTTCCTAATACGGCAATGCTTTTCCCCTTTGACTGGATCGCTGCCTGATGGGCGATGCCATCAATACCTCGCGCCAGACCGCTGGTAATGGTGATTTCCCAACTGGCCAGCTTCTCACAAAACAACTGCCCCCACCGTTCGCCATACCAGGATGGCGTTCGGCTTCCCACTACAGCGAGTTGAAAATCATGGAGACATTGCGGGGAACCAACGACAAAAACCGCGCCGGGATAATCTTCAATGGCGCGAAGCTGCGCGGGATAATCTTCACTGTCTGCCAGTAATAAGTCATGGTGAGGAGACTCAAGCCAACGAAGGGTCTTTTCCAGTTCTTTTTCCGGAAAGGCCAAAAAGCGCGTTGCCTGGGAAGGAGAAAGGCCCGCACGTCGCAGTGCGATGATATCAATATCCGGGTGTGATATCAGCCCGTGAGCGACTCGCACCATCTCATCGCCGAACAACTCATTCACAGCCATCAAACGTAGCCAAATTTCGGTACGGGTCATCCTTGTCCCCCCTGCCAAAAGCAGTCTTAGCAATCTTTGCGATTGGTCACTGATGCTGTCAATCAGAGGGGGATTTGTCTAGAATAGAGGTAATAATCTTTCCAACTCCTGAACACAACTCTGGATAACTATGTCAGTTTTGCAAGTGTTACATATTCCGGACGAGCGCCTTCGCAAAGTCGCAAAGCCGGTAGAAGAAGTGAATGCAGAAATTCAGCGTATCGTCGATGATATGTTCGAAACGATGTACGCAGAAGAAGGTATTGGCCTCGCAGCAACGCAGGTTGATATTCATCAGCGGATTATCGTCATTGACGTGTCGGAAAATCGTGACGAACGCCTGGTGTTAATTAACCCGGAACTACTGGAAAAAGAAGGCGAGACAGGTATTGAAGAAGGTTGTCTGTCTATTCCGGAACAACGTGCGTTAGTGCCGCGTGCTGAGAAAGTGAAAGTTCGCGCGCTCGATCGCGAAGGTAAACCGTTTGAACTGGAAGCCGACGGCCTGCTGGCTATCTGTATTCAGCACGAGATGGATCACCTGGTCGGTAAACTGTTTATCGATTATTTGTCACCGCTGAAGCAGCAACGTATTCGTCAGAAAGTTGAGAAACTCGACCGCCTGAACGCACGAGCTTAAGGACAAGAATCAACGTGTCAGACTCACTACGTATTATTTTTGCGGGTACACCTGACTTTGCAGCGCGTCATCTTGACGCGCTGTTGTCTTCTGGACATCACGTTGTCGGCGTGTTTACCCAACCTGACCGCCCGGCGGGTCGGGGGAAAAAACTGATGCCAGGCCCGGTGAAAGTCCTGGCCGAAGAAAAAGGCATTCCGGTTTTCCAACCCGTCTCCTTGCGCCCGCAGGAAAACCAGCACCTGGTGTCTGACCTGAACGCAGATGTTATGGTCGTCGTCGCGTATGGTCTGATTCTGCCGAAGGCCGTGCTGGATATGCCGCGTCTCGGCTGCATTAACGTCCACGGCTCCCTGCTGCCCCGCTGGCGTGGTGCGGCCCCTATTCAACGTTCTCTCTGGGCGGGCGATGCTGAAACGGGCGTCACCATTATGCAGATGGACGTCGGTCTGGATACGGGCGATATGCTCTACAAACTCGCCTGTCCTATCACCGCGCAAGACACCAGCGGCACGCTGTACGACAAGCTGGCGGATCTTGGTCCGCAAGGGCTGATTGAAACGCTGAAGCTGTTAGCTGAGGGCCGTGCAAATCCACAAGTGCAGGATGAAGCGCTCGTCACTCACGCAGAAAAGCTCAGTAAAGAAGAAGCGCGCATCGACTGGTCGCTTTCTGCAGCACAACTGGAACGTTGCATTCGCGCATTCAATCCCTGGCCAATGAGCTGGCTGGAAATTGACGGCCAGCCGGTAAAAGTCTGGCAGGCATCCGTGATAGAGACGCCGACGCAGGCAGAACCGGGAACCATCCTTGACGCCACGAAACAAGGCATTAAGGTCGCGACCGGCAACGGAGTCCTGAACCTACTCTCATTGCAACCCGCCGGGAAAAAAGCGATGAGCGCCCAGGATCTTCTGAATTCACGTCGGGAATGGTTCATTCCTGGCAACCGTCTGGTCTGACGGCCACTTCTGATAACGCCCGGTGTTACCGGGCCTTTTTATTTTTGCGGTTATGAATAAGAAACTTAACTTACGCAGTATGGCGGCGCAGGCCGTTGAACAGGTCGTCGAGCAAGGGCATTCACTGAGCAATGTCCTGCCGTCGCTACAACAAAAAGTCTCCGATAAAGACAAAGCGCTGCTACAGGAACTCTGTTTTGGGGTTTTGCGTACGCTGTCGCAACTCGACTGGCTGATCAACAAACTGATGTCCCGCCCGATGACGGGAAAACAGCGCACCGTGCACTACCTGATTATGGTGGGATTTTATCAATTACTGCATACCCGTATTCCTCCACATGCAGCGCTGGCGGAAACAGTCGAAGGCGCCGTAGCGATAAAGCGTCCGCAGCTTAAAGGGTTGATAAACGGTGTTCTGCGTCAGTTTCAGCGTCAGCAGGAAGAACTGCTCGCAGAATTCGCCAGCAGCGACGCGCGTTTTCTGCACCCTGGCTGGCTACTGAAACGCCTACAAAAGGCCTATCCCACCCAATGGGAAGCCATTGTCGATGCCAACAATCAGCGCCCCCCGATGTGGCTACGCGTGAATCGCACACACCATACGCGCGACAGCTGGCTGGCGCTGCTCGAAGACGCCGGGATGAACGGTTTCCCCCATCCAGACTATCCTGATGCCGTCCGTCTGGAAACACCAGCACCGGTCCATACGCTTCCGGGGTTCGAGGAAGGATGGGTCACCGTTCAGGATGCCTCTGCCCAGGGGTGCGTAACCTTCCTTGCTCCGCAAAATGGCGAGCACATTTTAGATCTGTGTGCAGCACCTGGCGGTAAAACCACTCACATCCTCGAAGCGGCTCCCGAAGCAAACGTGCTGGCAGTTGATGTGGATGAACAGCGCCTCTCCCGCGTTTATGACAACCTGAAACGTCTCGGGATGAAAGCGACAGTTAAGCAGGGTGACGGGCGTTTCCCTGCACAATGGTGCGGAGAGCAGCAGTTTGATCGCATCCTGTTAGATGCCCCCTGCTCCGCGACTGGGGTTATCCGTCGTCACCCGGATATCAAATGGCTCCGCCGCGATCGCGATATTGCCGAACTGGCAAAGCTACAGGCTGAAATTCTTGATGCCGTCTGGCCACATCTGAAATCCGGCGGCACGCTGGTCTATGCCACCTGTTCCGTGCTACCGGAAGAGAACAGTCAGCAAGTTCACGCCTTCTTACAGCGTACGGCGGATGCCATGCTGAGCGAGACAGGCACACCCGACATGCCGGGTCTGCAAAATCTGCCGAGTGCAGAAGACGGTGATGGCTTCTTTTACGCTAAGCTAATCAAAAAGTGATGGGATAACGGGTCACGACTGATGAAAATAATCATTCTGGGCGCAGGGCAGGTGGGTGGAACGCTGGCAGAGAACCTGGTCGGCGAGAACAACGACATCACCGTGGTGGATACCAACGGTGAACGCCTGCGCAGCCTGCAGGATAAGTTCGATCTGCGTGTCGTTCAGGGACATGGCTCGCACCCACGCGTATTGCGCGAAGCCGGTGCGGATGATGCGGATATGCTGGTTGCCGTGACCAGCTCCGATGAAACGAACATGGTTGCCTGCCAGGTGGCCTATTCGCTGTTCAACACGCCAAACCGAATCGCCCGTATCCGCTCTCCTGATTATGTCCGTGATGCGGACAAGCTGTTCCACTCAGAAGCCGTGCCTATCGATCACCTGATCGCGCCCGAGCAACTGGTCATCGACAGCATTTACCGACTGATCGAATATCCTGGCGCGTTACAGGTCGTCAATTTCGCAGAAGGTAAAGTAAGCCTTGCCGTAGTAAAAGCCTACTACGGTGGCCCACTGATCGGAAACGCACTCTCAACGATGCGGGAGCATATGCCGCATATCGATACCCGCGTTGCGGCGATTTTCCGTCACGACAGACCGATCCGCCCACAGGGCTCCACCATTGTCGAAGCGGGTGACGAAGTCTTCTTTATTGCTGCTTCCCAGCACATTCGTGCGGTGATGAGCGAACTGCAGCGCCTCGAAAAACCTTACAAGCGCATTATGCTGGTTGGCGGCGGGAACATCGGGGCAGGCCTGGCGCGTCGTCTGGAAAAAGATTACAGCGTGAAATTGATCGAACGCGACCAACAGCGCGCTGCCGAGTTGGCCGAAAAACTACAGAATACGATCGTCTTCTTTGGCGACGCCTCGGATCAAGAATTGCTGGCCGAAGAGCATATCGATCAGGTCGATCTGTTTATTGCCGTTACCAACGACGATGAAGCTAACATCATGTCAGCGATGTTGGCTAAGCGAATGGGGGCGAAAAAGGTGATGGTGTTGATCCAACGCCGCGCCTATGTTGATCTGGTGCAGGGTAGCGTGATCGATATTGCGATCTCCCCCCAGCAAGCAACCATCTCGGCTCTCCTTAGCCATGTGCGAAAAGCGGACATCGTTGGCGTCTCTTCATTACGCCGTGGCGTCGCGGAAGCGATTGAAGCCGTCGCTCACGGCGATGAAAGTACCTCACGCGTTGTCGGCCGGGTCATCGACGAGATAAAACTGCCGCCAGGCACGATTATTGGTGCAGTAGTGCGTGGCAACGATGTGATGATTGCCAATGACAATTTACGTATCGAACAAGGCGATCACGTCATTATGTTCCTGACGGATAAAAAGTTTATTACCGACGTCGAACGCTTATTCCAGCCAAGTCCTTTCTTCCTTTAACATTGAAGGGTGCATTATTCGCACCCTTTTTAATCCCCTGATTTATCAAGGCTTAATTCATACGGTTAATCTCAATACTTAAATGGCAAATGCCTTAACATTTGTTAAACTTATTAACGTCAGCTGCATAGGGAGAATATAATGAGCATTATTAAAGAGTTTCGCGAATTCGCGATGCGCGGGAATGTTGTCGATTTGGCGGTGGGTGTCATTATCGGTGCGGCGTTCGGTAAAATTGTATCGTCACTGGTTGCCGATATCATTATGCCGCCGCTGGGTTTGTTAATTGGTGGGATCGATTTTAAGCAGTTTGCCGTCACGTTGCGCGATGCGCAGGGAGATATCCCGGCCGTTGTGATGCATTATGGCGTGTTTATCCAGAACATCTTCGACTTTGTGATTGTGGCATTTGCTATTTTCATGGCAATTAAGCTCATTAACAAACTCAATCGTAAGAAAGAAGAGCCGGCGGCTGCGCCTGCGCCGACGAAAGAAGAAGTCTTGCTTACTGAGATCCGCGATCTGCTGAAAGAACAGAATAATCGTTCTTAACAGACGGCAGAAAGCAGAAGGCCAGTGGTAAAAAAGTGATTCACTTTCTTGCCACTGGCCTCCCAGTTACCCCGGTTACCGTGTTTGCCTTTACGTAAATAACTCCCTTTCCCTTTCTTATTCTTTTCAACACGCTGTCTGAATAGTGGGTCATGTAATAATGCCTCAATGGCATTGTCCTTTATCTGCCCTTTCGTATGCTGATAACGACTCATAATAGCTCCAGTTTGTAGTTTAACGGCGGGAGTGTAGTCCCACCTGTCTGATAAATCAACAGCCCGACTTCACTCCACTGGCTCCTTGTTCCAGAGCCTCCAGGATGGAGCAGTACACACTGCTATGCGCTGTGCCACAGCAGGCATCGTTCAGACGCTGTAATGAACGCTGCATGCTTTGCAGTTCGGCAATACGCGCTTCGACTTCTTTCAGCCTGTCCTGCACGATCCCTTTGGATTCCTGGCAGGTGTGATGTTCGGGATCGATACGGATCGACAACAATTCACGAATCGACTCAAGGGTAAATCCGAGCTGTCGGGCATAGCGGATGAATTTAAGCCGCTGAAGATCCTTTTCCGTATACAACCGGAAACCACCTTCTGTGCGCACCTCATGCTCCATCATCTGCTGCTTTTCATAGTAGCGGATCGTATCAGGGGTCACTTCCGCCAGCTTTGCTAACTCACCAATGCGATACATGTCCACTCCATCAATTGTCGTTAATTTTATGCAGCAACTTATCGGCATACTCACCGCGTAAAAATTCCGTGCTTAGACCGGCCTGCCGCAGCTTCAGTTCCAGCAGTGACAAACGCCGACTCACTTCCAGATACTGCGGATCATCCTGGCTAAGGCCTTTCAGTAGATCCAACAACTGGATAGCTTCTTTTCGCTGCTCCAGTTCGGGCGGCAGACAGCCTGCGTTCTTCAGTAAACGATAACCGGCACGTAGCTCAACAGGCACATGTGAATTATCTTCCAGCACCAACGGTTCACCAGCGCCGCGAAGATCTTCGAACTCACCTTTTCTTTGTGCATCAATGATATGACGCTCTGCCCACTGGTCCAGTAACCACATAACGACTCCAGGGGATGAACAAAAAGAGTACAGATATTGTAGATAAGTGGGGGTGCTGCGGATATAAAAAAACCCGCCGAGGCGGGTTTTTTTACGTTACTACAGATTACTCTGCAGCAGCTTCTGCTTTCGACTCAGAGCGATCAACCAGCTCGATGTATGCCATCGGCGCGTTGTCGCCTGCACGGAAGCCACACTTCAGAATGCGAGTGTAACCACCGGCGCGGCTCGCAAAACGCGGGCCCAGCTCGTTAAACAGTTTTGCCACGATCTCGTTATCACGAGTGCGGGCGAATGCCAGACGACGATTAGCTACGCTATCAGTCTTGGCAAGAGTAATCAGCGGCTCAACTACGCGACGCAGCTCTTTCGCTTTAGGCAGGGTCGTCTTGATGATCTCATGACGAACCAGTGAACCTGCCATGTTGCGGAACATAGCCTGGCGATGGCTGCTGTTACGGTTCAGTTGACGACCACTCTTAC
>Ga0209281_1001718_pt1 | contig 11305 bp, 11 predicted proteins | sample MedtruBG_FD_187514 | JGI IMG/M metagenome (GOLD analysis project Ga0209281, IMG submission 187514) | Root nodule microbial communities of legume samples collected from California, USA - Medicago truncatula BG (SPAdes) (version 2) | ecosystem: Host-associated > Plants > Roots > Nodule | place... | reverse complement strand
CGCTGCCACCATTGCGACAGCCAGCGCCCGGTGCCGCGCCAGTGCCCGTCGTGCGGCTCTACGCATATGGTTCCGGTCGGTCTTGGCACCGAGCAGCTCGAACAGGCGCTGGCACCGTTTTTCCCCGGCGTACCGCTCTCGCGTATTGACCGCGACACCACCAGCCGTAAAGGGGCTCTGGAGCAACAGCTGGCTGAGGTTCATCGCGGCGGGGCGCGCATTCTGATTGGTACGCAGATGCTGGCGAAAGGGCACCACTTCCCGGACGTCACCCTGGTGGCGCTGCTGGACGTCGATGGCGCGCTGTTTTCTGCCGATTTCCGTTCCGCTGAACGTTTCGCCCAGCTTTACACGCAAGTAGCCGGGCGTGCCGGTCGCGCGGGGAAGCAGGGTGAAGTGGTATTGCAAACGCATCACCCTGAACACCCACTGCTGCAAACGTTGCTCCATAAAGGCTATGACGCGTTTGCCGAGCAGGCGCTGGCCGAGCGCCAGACCATGCAACTTCCGCCGTGGACCAGCCACGTGATTATTCGCGCGGAAGATCATAACAATCAGCAGGCACCGCTGTTTTTGCAGCAGTTACGTAATCTGTTGCAGGCTAGCCCGCTGGTGGATAATCAGCTGTGGATTTTAGGCCCCGTTCCGGCGCTGGCGCCTAAACGCGGTGGTCGATATCGCTGGCAAATTTTGCTTCAGCACCCTTCTCGCGTGCGTTTACAACATGTAATTAGTGGCACGTTGGCGCTCATCAACACGTTGCCAGAAGCGCGAAAAGTGAAGTGGGTTCTGGATGTCGACCCTATCGAAGGGTAGAAACGATGCGAGAGGGATCGAAAAATCAAACGCCCCTCACACTTTTTATGAAAATTCTGTAACCGCTTCCATTCACTATCTGTAAAAATGAATCAGTCAGTAGTTGGTGGTCCTGCGAGGAGAAGACGTTGAAGTCCAGGAAAGAGGTTGCCCCGGCGACCATGAAAGACGTTGCCCAGAAAGCCAAAGTGTCCACGGCAACGGTGTCCCGCGCGTTAATGAACCCGGATAAAGTCTCTCAGACGACGCGTAATCGCGTCGAGCAGGCGGCGCTGGAAGTGGGCTATTTACCTCAGGCGATGGGCCGTAACCTCAAGCGTAACGAATCGCGGACCATCCTGGTAATTGTGCCGGACATTTGCGATCCCTTCTTCAGCGAAATCATTCGCGGCATCGAAGTGACGGCCGCCGCACAGGGTTATCTGGTGCTGATCGGCGATTGCGCGCATCAGAATCAGCAAGAAAAAACCTTTATCGACCTCATCATCACCAAGCAGATCGACGGTATGTTGCTGCTCGGGTCGCGTTTGCCGTTTGATGCCAGCATTGAAGAGCAACGCAACCTGCCGCCTATGGTGATGGCGAATGAATTTGCACCTGAGCTTAAACTGCCGACGGTCCATATTGATAATCTGACCGCCGCGTTTAACGCCGTGAACTATCTTCAGGATTTGGGGCATAAGCGCATTGGCTGTATCGCCGGGCCAGAAGAGATGCCGCTGTGCCATTATCGCCTGCAGGGCTACGTTCAGGCATTGCGCCGCGCAGGCGTGACGGTCGATCCGCATTACATCGCGCGCGGTGATTTCACGCTTGAAGCCGGAGGCCTGGCGCTCGAGCAATTACTGGCGCAGCCTGTGCCGCCAACGGCCGTTTTCTGCCACAGCGACGTGATGGCGCTGGGCGCGTTGTCGTATGCCAAACGTCGGGGCCTGCGCGTGCCGCAAGATTTGTCTATTATCGGGTTCGATAATATTTCCCTTTCCGAGTTTTGCGATCCTCCCCTCTCGACCGTCGCGCAACCGCGCTATGATATTGGACGCGAGGCCATGCTGTTGCTGCTTGATCAACTGCATGGGCAAACCGTCAGCAGCGGCTCGCGGTTACTGGATTGCGAACTTATTATTCGGGGCTCTACACAGGCGCTTACTTAAAGTAAACGGCTTTAAGACTCCCTCATCTGGTCAAAGGCCCGCCGCTTAAGTAACATGGCGGGCTGACGAATGCATAAATACAGCGAAACGATAGTGGCACAACGAGATTATGTACGTCGCGGCCAGCCGGCACCTTCGCGACGCAAAAAGAGCACCTCACGGAGCAAGAAAAGTAACCTGCCCTCCGTCTCGCCCGCTATGGTCGCGATAGCCGCGGCTGTGCTCGTGGCCTTTATCGGCGGTTTATACTTTATTACTCACCACAAAAAAGAAGAGTCTGAAGCGCTTCAGGGCAACAAAGTGGCCGGTAATGGCCTGCCGCCAAAACCTGAAGAGCGTTGGCGCTATATCAAAGAGCTGGAAAGCCGCCAGCCAGGCGTGCGTGCGCCGACAGAGCCTTCTGCCGGTGGTGAAGTGAAAAATGCCGATCAGCTTACGAATGAGCAACGCCAGCTTCTGGCGCAGATGCAGGCCGATATGCGTCAGCAGCCAACGCAGCTGACCGAAGTCCCGTGGAACGAACAAACCCCACAGCAGCGCCAGCAAACGCTGCAACGCCAGCGTCAGGCACAGCAACAAGTTCAGCAACAGCAGTTGACGCAAACGCAGCCGGTACAGCAACCACGCACGCAGCCGCGTGTGACCGAACAACCGTATCAGCAGCCGCAGCAGCAAACGCGTACCGTGCAGACTCAGCCTGCCCAGCAGCCGCGCCAGGCACCGGTGCAACAGCAGAAACAAACCGCATCAGCGCAGCCGTATCAGGATCTGCTGCAAACGCCAGCGCATAACACCGCGCAGCAGCCAAAAGCGCAGCCACAGCAGAGCGCACCGGTTACGCAGCAAACTGAAGCGCCGAAACAAACGGCCGAGAAGAAAGACGATCGTCGCTGGATGGTTCAGTGCGGATCGTTCAAAGGTGCAGACCAGGCAGAAACCGTGCGCGCGCAGTTGGCCTTCGAAGGTTTTGATTCACGCGTGACCACCAACGGTGGCTGGAATCGCGTTGTGATCGGCCCGGTGAAGGGTAAAGAAAATGCAGACGGCACCATTAGCCGCTTGAAAATTGCCGGCCACACAAACTGCATTCGACTCGCCTCCGGGGGTTGAAACCCCAAAAATCCCCCCCATCTATCATTCTATTCAGCCCTGAGTATCAGCTCAGGGCATCTGTTTCGAATTTGTAACCAGGGGGTCTGCTCGTGACAACAATAGTAAGTGTACGCCGTAACGGCCATGTGGTAATCGCCGGTGATGGCCAGGCCACGCTGGGTAATACCGTCATGAAAGGCAACGTGAAAAAAGTGCGCCGCCTGTATAACGACAAAGTGATCGCCGGTTTTGCGGGCGGTACCGCTGACGCCTTCACGCTCTTCGAACTGTTTGAACGCAAGCTTGAAATGCACCAGGGCCACCTGGTCAAAGCGGCCGTTGAGCTGGCGAAAGACTGGCGCACCGACCGCATGCTACGCAAGCTCGAAGCGCTGCTGGCCGTCGCGGATGAAAACGCCTCTCTGATTATCACCGGGAACGGTGACGTCATTCAGCCAGAAAATGATTTGATTGCTATCGGCTCCGGCGGTCCTTACGCCCAGGCCGCTGCGCGTGCTTTGCTTGAAAATACTGAGCTGGGCGCCCGCGAAATTGCCGAGAAGGCGTTGGGAATTGCAGGTGATATCTGCATTTACACCAACCACTTCCATACCATCGAAGAATTGACCTCCAAAGCGTAAGGATCTCCCATGTCTGAAATGACCCCACGCGAAATTGTCAGCGAGCTGAACAAACACATTATCGGCCAGGACAACGCCAAGCGTTCCGTGGCAATCGCCCTGCGTAACCGCTGGCGTCGTATGCAGCTTGATGAAGAGCTGCGCCACGAAGTGACCCCAAAAAATATTCTGATGATCGGCCCGACCGGCGTCGGTAAAACCGAAATCGCCCGTCGTCTGGCTAAGCTGGCTAACGCGCCGTTCATCAAAGTTGAAGCCACCAAGTTCACTGAAGTGGGCTACGTCGGTAAAGAAGTGGACTCTATCATCCGCGATCTGGCCGATTCAGCGATGAAAATGGTGCGTGTGCAAGCCATCGAGAAAAACCGCTATCGCGCGGAAGAAATGGCCGAAGAACGCATTCTCGACGTGCTGATCCCACCGGCAAAAAACAACTGGGGTCAGAATGAACAACCTCAGGAGCCGTCCGCCGCGCGTCAGGCATTCCGCAAAAAACTGCGTGAAGGCGAACTGGACGACAAAGAGATTGAAATCGATCTCGCTGCAGCGCCAATGGGTGTTGAAATCATGTCTCCTCCGGGTATGGAAGAGATGACCAGCCAGCTGCAGTCGATGTTCCAGAATCTGGGCGGTCAGAAGCAAAAGCCGCGCAAGCTGAAAATCAAAGATGCAATGAAGCTGCTGATTGAAGAAGAAGCGGCCAAACTGGTGAATCCAGAAGAGCTGAAACAGGACGCAATCGACGCGGTTGAGCAGCACGGTATCGTGTTTATCGATGAAATCGACAAGATCTGTAAGCGCGGTGAATCCAACGGTCCGGACGTGTCTCGCGAAGGCGTTCAGCGCGATCTGTTGCCGCTGGTCGAGGGCTGTACCGTTTCGACCAAGCACGGCATGGTCAAAACCGATCACATTCTGTTTATCGCCTCTGGCGCATTCCAGGTGGCTAAGCCTTCCGATCTCATTCCGGAATTGCAGGGTCGTCTGCCGATTCGCGTAGAGTTGCAGGCGCTGACCACCGACGATTTTGAGCGCATTCTGACTGAGCCAAATGCCTCCATCACCGTGCAGTATAAAGCGCTGATGGCGACCGAAGGCGTGACCATTGAATTCACCGAAGACGGTATCAAGCGTATCGCGCAGGCCGCATGGCAGGTTAACGAAACCACCGAAAACATCGGTGCGCGTCGTTTACACACCGTGCTGGAACGTCTGGTCGAAGATATCTCTTATGAAGCCAGCGATCTGAACGGCCAGAGTATTACCATTGACGCAGATTATGTGCGTAAACATCTGGATGCGTTAGTGGCAGATGAAGATCTAAGCCGTTTTATCTTATAATCGCGGTTAATGCATTTTCATCACTGTTGATGGGGGCTAATGCCCCCATTTTTATTGGCTAAATAAAATGACTGATATCAGCCGTACTCAGGCGTGGCTCGAGAGCCTGCGTCCTAAGACATTACCTCTGGCCTTTGCCGCTATCGTCGTTGGCACCACGCTTGCCTGGTGGCAGGGCCATTTCGATCCGCTGGTTGCCGGTCTGGCGCTCATTACCGCGGGCCTGCTGCAAATCCTCTCAAACCTCGCGAACGACTACGGCGATGCGGTCAAGGGCAGCGACAAACCCGATCGTATTGGGCCGCTGCGCGGCATGCAGAAAGGGGTGATAACTCAGGCGCAGATGAAACGCGCGCTGATAATCACCGTGGTGCTCATCTGTCTTTCAGGCCTGGCGCTGGTGTCGGTGGCATGCAAAACGACGGCCGATTTCATCGGATTTATGGTGTTGGGGCTTTTGGCGATTGTTGCCGCGATTACCTATACCGTCGGCACGCGCCCTTATGGTTATATCGGTCTGGGTGATATTTCCGTGCTGGTTTTCTTCGGCTGGCTGAGCGTGATGGGCAGTTGGTATTTGCAGGCGCATACGCTGATTCCAGCACTATTCTTGCCCGCTACTGCCTGCGGATTACTGGCCGCTGCGGTTCTCAATATCAATAACCTGCGCGATATCGAAAGTGACCGTCAGAACGGTAAAAACACGCTGGCGGTGCGGTTAGGCCCTGTCAACGCCCGTCGCTATCACGCTGGCCTGCTGATGGGCGCGCTGATCTGTCTGGCGCTGTTTAATCTGCTTTCACTGCACAGTCTCTGGGGCTGGCTGTTTGTTCTGGCCGCGCCGCTGTTAGTCAAACAGGCACATTTCGTGATTCGCGAGCTCAACCCCTCAGCGATGCCGCCCATGCTCGAACGTACGGTAAAAGGTGCATTGTTGACTAACCTCTTGTTCGTACTTGGGATTATTCTGAGCCAGACGCTGAGTTAACTGACAAATATCAATTAACAATTGATGATTTTGCCAACAACGCGTTTAGCGCGATATACTGAACACATTCGCAGCAACCGAGCGTTAAACCTATGAAATACGATACTTCCGAGCTTTGTGACATCTATCAAGAAGATGTCAACGTCGTGGAACCGCTGTTTTCCAACTTTGGGGGACGGTCGTCATTTGGCGGACAAATCATCACGGTAAAATGTTTCGAGGACAACGGGTTGCTGTATGAGTTGCTCGAACAAAATGGCCGTGGCCGCATTTTGCTGGTTGATGGCGGCGGCTCTGTTCGTCGTGCGTTAATCGACGCCGATCTTGCTCGTCTGGCCCTGCAAAACGAGTGGGAAGGGATTGTGGTATACGGGGCGGTCCGTCAGGTTGACGATCTGGAAGAGCTGGATTTGGGCATTCAGGCCATTGCAGCCATCCCCGTGGGTGCAGCAGGCGAAGGCATCGGCGAAAGCGATGTGCGCGTTAACTTCGGTGGCGTCACCTTCTTCTCCGGCGACCATCTCTACGCCGACAATACCGGCATCATCCTTTCCGAAGATCCTCTCGATATCGAGTAAAGATTACAGGCCATCTGCATGCGGATGGCCGTTTATTTTTATTTATCATCGCCCGAGTCATAATGGGTGATGCTAAGTTCGACCATCCCATTTCTTTCCCCTATGTTAACGCTCATCGTTGTATTTCGATCCGGATAATTGTCCACGTAATGTTGTAGTTCATCGCGTAAGCTACGAATTTCATCAGATTGAATACCGGTGAAATTTAGCGTGCTGATTTGCAAACCACTCCCTTCAACAGTCTGATTCGTAAAATACCAGCTCGTTCCAACTCTTGGGGCTTCCCGAAGGGATTTAGGCGTTAGCAGATAATACTTAATGAAATTGCTCTGCACATATTTTTCGTCGACAAATGACCTGGTGACAATAAGGCAGATGAGTATCGCCAGTAAAAGGAGTGATAAAGTGGTGATGCGTACACTGAATCTCTTCAAATGCGGACCTCCATAACATAAGAAGGGTCAGTTACAGGTTCAATTGCGCTCATAAACGCGGGTAAATATCCTGATACAGGTTGGTGTTGAGCCGTTGCATCTGCGGGGTCAGGAAACAATAAAGGAATCACACTATTGTTTTTGAATTGACCTACCGGACCGTAATGGTCCCAAATACGATAAGCCTTCTCTTTACTACAAATATTCAAAAAAGGAGTGAAATCGGCATAATCAACAGCCTGGCAAAAACCGAAAAGATTTGAGACTAAATCTTCTGCACTGTATCCGCTGTCCGTAATCAGAATGTATGGCCAAAAATTCTGTAATGATTCGAACTTGTGAGATGTATTCATAAAGATGGATAAAGCGACGCCTTTCAAAACCCGATCGCCTAAACCTCTTCGCACTAAATAACGTGTGTATATGCCGGTGGACGTATGTAATCCGCCAATTTTTTTTGACATGCTTTGGTGATAATTAACTTCAAACCAATCACGGTCCCCACCTCTACGCATTGTCATTTGCTGCCATAAATCTTCAGCACCAGCAGGATTTGCGTGTCCTAAATCAATCCACCCGAGATTTTCTGTATAGATAAGCCCGTACCGAGAATCTCGGGTAATAAATCGGTCTGAATTATCAATAATATCGCTTCGCTTCGTCATCTCGCATTCCTTGTGAGCAACATATTGGGCGATCCTATCCCCACATAACAAAAAAGGCATCCATTTAGGATGCCTTTTGTACGAATTCGGAATTAAACTTCTTCCATACGTCCGAGCAACGCCTGCAGGCGATCCTGCCAGCCGTTCTGCTGCTCGCGCAGCTGGTGATTTTCGCGCTCCAGCTCTTCACGACCATTCTGAGCAGAATGGACTTCCTGCGCCAGTGCGTTGTTCTTTTCTTTCAGTTCTTCGATTTCCATCTGCAGCAGTGTGATGGTGTCGATCGCCTGCTGTACTTTTGATTCCAGTTTCTCAAACACTTCTAATGACATGGTCATACCTCTTCTGAATGGCAAGGCGACGCTTCGAACTTACGCTACATCGTTCACATTTCATCAAGGAAGAAAATTGAACAATGGCGTGTAAAACGCGCGCAACATATTTAATGTCGATTGTATGGAGCGCGGCGTCGCCTGTCCAGCGGCACGCCGCGCAGATCGCGGTTTGCAACACTTTTCGGTCTGGTCCTGGTGCATTCGCGCCATCTACCCCTAAATTGTTAATACTTTAGTTAATGAAATGATTCAGCTCACATTTACCTGATACCGCTAAAACACGCTTTATAGCGCGAAAACGCTCATTTTATTGACACAGCACACACATTTTGATTTCGATATTTCTCGTTTTTGCTCGTTAACGATAAATTAACAGCATGTCTACAGGACATCGTGGCTGTCCGCTGTCGCTGCGCTAACAATAAACATTCATCTTTCTTCAGGATTCCGATTATGAGTCAGACATCAACCTTAAAAGGCCAGTGCATCGCCGAGTTCCTTGGTACCGGGTTGTTGATTTTCTTCGGTGTAGGCTGTGTTGCTGCCCTGAAAGTAGCTGGCGCGACCTTCGGCCAGTGGGAAATCAGCATCATCTGGGGTTTGGGCGTGGCCATGGCCATTTACCTGACTGCAGGGGTTTCCGGCGCACACCTTAACCCGGCGGTAACCATCGCGTTGTGGCTGTTTGCCTGCTTTGACGGACGCAAAGTTGTGCCGTTCATTATTTCTCAGTTTGCCGGCGCCTTTTGCGCAGCGGCATTAGTTTACGGGCTTTATTACAATCTTTTCATCGACTTCGAACAGACGCATCATATGGTGCGCGGCAGTGTCGAAAGTCTGGATCTTGCGGGTATCTTCTCAACGTATCCTAATCCGCATATCAATTTTGTGCAGGCCTTTGCGGTTGAGATGGTGATTACCGCTATTCTGATGGGCGTTATCATGGCGCTGGGCGATGATGGTAACGGCATTCCACGCGGCCCACTGGCGCCACTGCTAATTGGTTTACTGATTGCGGTGATCGGCGCATCAATGGGTCCACTGACGGGCTTTGCGATGAACCCGGCGCGTGACCTGGGGCCGAAAACCTTCGCTTTCTTTGCAGGCTGGGGTGAAGTGGCCTTTACCGGCGCTAAAGATATCCCTTACTTCCTGGTGCCGCTGTTCGGCCCGATTGCAGGGGCTGCGCTGGGCGCATTCGGCTATCGCAAATTAATTGGTCGCCACTTACCGTGCGACACCTGTGTGGAAGACGAGAAAGAAACGACCTCTACCGCACAACAAAAAGCTTCGCTGTAATCTGACTACGGGACACATACTATGACCGACAAAAAATATATCGTTGCGCTCGACCAGGGCACTACCAGCTCCCGCGCTGTCGTAATGGATCATGACGCGAATATCGTCAGCGTGTCACAGCGCGAATTCGAACAAATCTATCCTAAGCCAGGCTGGGTAGAGCACGATCCGATGGAAATCTGGGCTACCCAAAGCTCAACGCTGGTCGAAGTGTTGGCGAAAGCCGACATCAGTTCCGATGAAATCGCGGCGATTGGTATCACCAACCAGCGTGAAACCGCGATTGTCTGGGAACGTGAAACCGGCAAACCAATCTATAACGCCATCGTCTGGCAGTGCCGTCGTACGGCGGAAATCTGCGAGAAGCTCAAGCGCGACGGCATGGAAGATTACATCCGCAGCACCACCGGTCTGGTGGTGGATCCGTACTTCTCTGGCACCAAAGTGAAGTGGATTCTGGATCACGTTGAAGGCTCCCGCGAGCGTGCAAAACGCGGCGAACTCTTGTTCGGTACCGTTGATACCTGGCTCATCTGGAAGATGACCCAAGGGCGTGTGCACGTTACCGATTACACCAACGCCTCCCGTACCATGCTGTTCAACATCCACGAGCTGGACTGGGATGACAAAATGCTGGAAGCGCTGGACATCCCGCGCGCCATGCTGCCCGAAGTGCGTAAATCGTCAGAAGTGTACGGCCAGACCAACATCGGTGGTAAAGGCGGCACGCGTATTCCAATCTCCGGTATCGCCGGTGACCAGCAGGCCGCGCTGTTTGGCCAGCTGTGCGTGAAAGAAGGGATGGCGAAAAACACCTACGGTACCGGCTGCTTTATGCTGATGAACACCGGCGAGAAAGCGGTGAAATCAGAAAACGGCCTGCTGACCACCATCGCCTGCGGCCCACGCGGCGAAGTGAACTATGCGCTGGAAGGTGCGGTATTCATGGCCGGTGCATCCATTCAGTGGCTGCGCGACGAAATGAAGCTCATCAGCGATGCGTTCGATTCCGAATATTTCGCCACCAAAGTGAAAGACACCAACGGTGTGTACGTGGTACCTGCATTCACAGGCCTGGGCGCGCCATATTGGGACCCGTATGCGCGCGGCGCGATTTTCGGCCTGACGCGTGGGGTGAACTCGAACCACATCATCCGCGCGACGCTGGAATCTATCGCCTACCAGACGCGTGACGTGCTGGAAGCGATGCAAGCCGACTCCGGCATTCGTCTGCATGCTCTACGCGTGGACGGCGGTGCGGTGGCGAACAACTTCCTGATGCAGTTCCAGTCCGACATTCTGGGCACCCGCGTTGAGCGCCCAGAAGTGCGCGAAGTCACCGCGTTGGGTGCCGCGTATCTGGCTGGTCTGGCGGTTGGCTTCTGGCAGAATCTGGATGAGCTGCAGGAAAAAGCGGTCATTGAGCGTGAATTCCGTCCGGGTATCGAGACGACCGAGCGTAACTATCGCTACAGCGGCTGGAAAAAAGCGGTGAAACGCGCACTGGCGTGGGAAGAGCACGAAGAGTAATTTTCCCCCTACCCCTCTCCGAATGGGAGAGGGGTTTTCTGGTTTTCACTCACACTTTCTCTGCCACTTTTTTTTCCTGACCGACTCGTGTTAATCCTGACCGCTTTTCTCCCTCTCCCCGTGGGAAATGGCCGGAGTGAGGGCAACACGCCGCACCGCATCAATCCGCACCCCATCCCACTCTGTGATAAACTTCGTACAATTCCTTTTGACTGCACGAGTACCCCATGAAACGTGAACTTGCCATCGAATTCTCCCGCGTCACCGAAGCCGCCGCCCTCGCAGGCTATAAGTGGTTAGGACGCGGCGACAAAAATATTGCTGACGGCGCGGCCGTTCACGCGATGCGCATTATGCTCAATCAGGTCAACATTGACGGGACCATTGTCATCGGCGAAGGCGAGATCGACGAAGCACCAATGCTGTTCATCG
>Ga0209281_1001714_pt1 | contig 11339 bp, 10 predicted proteins | sample MedtruBG_FD_187514 | JGI IMG/M metagenome (GOLD analysis project Ga0209281, IMG submission 187514) | Root nodule microbial communities of legume samples collected from California, USA - Medicago truncatula BG (SPAdes) (version 2) | ecosystem: Host-associated > Plants > Roots > Nodule | place... | reverse complement strand
ACACTATTGAAGTAGGTTTGCTAAATTAAAGATATGGACATTAAAGAATAAAAAAAATACAATGTTCGTTAATAAATAATAGATTAGTGTATTAGTTTTCTTAACTACATTATACGAGATTATAAGTAGTACCCAAAGTGCTTGCTTCAAGGACTGCGCCTTGAACAAGCACCTTTGGAACAACTTATAATCTAGAATCATAGCCAGCAAAATCTTCTAAATGAACACTGCGCAAAAACATCTATTCCATTTCTAGTTTTTAGTGTGAATTTAAAGTGAATCATATTTAAGCAAGTATTTTTATATTTCTCTGGTTATCAATATCTTTAATGAATGATATTTATAGTCTTTGAGACAATTTATATAATTTTAATACAAGAAACATATGAAATTGGAAAAGGTATCTGTGAAATTCTTCAAGTAATCGCAAAACAAAGAAATATAAAATATATATGTTTTATATTTCGGTTGGCTATCACTTCACTTTAAGTTCTTCACAATATTTTTAATTTGTGATTTAATAAAGATAAAATTAGCCAAACTAAGGATAGAATATACCTAGAAAAGAAAAGGGAGTAGTAAGTTAATGAAAAACGTAGGAGTTTTCGACATATTAGGGCCAATTATGATAGGACCATCAAGTTCACATACAGCAGGTGCTGCTAGGCTTGGGAAAATAGCCAGAAGCATAGCAGGTGGAGATATAGCAGAGGTAACATTTTTATTGCATGGTTCTTTTGCCAAGACATATAAAGGTCATGGAACTGATAGGGCATTAATTGCTGGGATTTTAGGAATGGAACCAAGTGATGAAAAGCTTAGATATTCAATGGATATTGCAAAAGAAAGAAATATTAATTTTCTATTTAAAGAAGCGGATTTAGGAGATGTACATCCTAATACAGTGAAATTTATTATGCGTACTACAAATAATAAATATTGTGAGGTTATGGGATCATCTATAGGTGGGGGAAATATTAAAATTACAAAGGTAAATGATAATGAAGTAGACTTTACCGGAATGTATGAAACTTTAATTATTGCCCATAAAGATGCACCAGGAGCGATTAATAAGGTAACGAGTGTACTTTATTGTGAAAATATTAATGTAGCATTTATGAGAGTTTTCAGGCATCAAAGAGGCGAAGAGGCCATAATGATATTCGAAATGGATAATAAGGTTAGTGATAGCTTGATACAGCAAATTGAAAACATTGAGTTAGTACATAAAGTGATTTCAATAAGCCCAGCAAAGGAAGTGGAATAATAATGATCGCAAAAACAGGAGAAGAATTATTAGAAATATGCAGTAAACATAATATTTCATTAAGTGAATATGCTATAAGATTCGAAATAGAGGAAAAGGGATTAACAAGAGAAGAAGTAATTGAGAAAATGAGAAAAAACTTAAAGGTTATGATTTCAGCAGCTAATGAGGGGATGGAAAAAGAAGTTTATTCAGTAAGCGGCCTTATTGGTGGAGATGCTTTTAAAATACATAACTATGTTAAAAAGGGAAGTACTCTGACAGGAGATGTAACTAATATGGCTATGGCTATGGCGCTTTCATCATCAGAAGTTAATGCCTCAATGGGAAAAATAGTTGCATGCCCAACTGCAGGTTCTTGTGGAATATTGCCAGCAGTAATTTTAAGTGCAGGAAATAAGCTTGGGTTAGATGAAGAGGGGCTTATAAATGGTTTATTTGCAGCCGCAGCAGTTGGAATGATAATAGCATTAAACGCAACATTAGCAGGTGCAGAAGGAGGATGCCAAGCAGAATGTGGATCAGCTTCTGCTATGGGAGCAGCAGCTGTAGTAGAAATGATGGGCGGAACTCCAGATATGAGTTTAAATGCGGCTGCTATAGTGATAAAAAATGTGTTAGGTCTTGTTTGTGATCCAGTTGCAGGGCTGGTAGAGATACCTTGTGCTAAGAGAAATGCACAAGGAGCTATAACTGCATTATGTATGGCTGATATGGTAATGGCAGGAGTAGCATCTAAGATACCTTTTGATGATACAGTAAGTGCAATGTATAAGGTTGGAAAGTGTTTACCTGAATCACTTAGAGAAACGGCTTTAGGTGGAATAGCTGTGACTAAAGAAGGATTGAGGCTTAAAGAACAAGTATTTGGAAAATAAATAAGTAGTCAGCACAATTTTGTGCTGACTACTTATTATACCTCTTTGTATAAGTTTACCTCGAAACTTCCAGTACTTAGGTTATCTAATAGAGGAAATATTCTTTTAAAATGTTCACTATTGTTATGTATGTCTATTGCTTCTTGGTCTTTCCATTCTTCTATAAAAGTAAATACAGATTCATCGTTCATATCTTCGAATAAACTATAAGATATACATCCAGATTCTTCTCTACTTTTTTCTATTAACTCTTTTGCTAATCGAATGTAGGTCTCTTTATCTTCAATCTCAATTACGTTTTTCGCGACTATCTTTATCATTATAAATCCCCCTTTTATATTCTCTATTAACATTATACCACCCGCGCAACACGTTGTCACCAATATGTGGAAAAAACATAGACCTATGCGGTTAGCTGAGAGTTTAAAGTCACTAATTGTTGTTTATAGATATGAAGTTGTATATAATAACTATAAAATTGTTAAGTTCATTACGGAATATAGGAAGTATTATTTTTGAAGAGGAGTTAATATGAGTTTAATAACAAGAGAACAAATTACTATTCTTGTAGTAGATGATGAGAAAAGTATAGTTGACTTTATACAAATGGGATTGGAATCGGAGGGATACATAGTATACACTGCCCTACATGGAAATGAAGCAATTGAACTAGCTAATAGAGTAAATCCTAATATCGTTATATTAGATGTCATGTTACCAGGAATGGATGGATATGAAGTATGTTCTATTATTAAAAGGTCTACAAAAGCATCAATTATTATGCTTACAGCATTAGACGAAGTAGATGATAAGGTAAAAGGCTTAGATATTGGAGCTGATGATTATATGGCAAAGCCTTTTAGTTTTAAGGAACTTTTAGCACGTATAAATGCGAGAATAAGAAATAGTTTTCCAGAATTAAATAATGTTACAAGTGTAGGAGAGTTTACTATAGATGACAAGGCTCATGAAGTAACGTATTGCGGAGAAATTTTAGATTTGCCCCCAACACAATATAATTTATTGAGATTTCTAATTATGAATAATGGAATGGCTTTGAGTAAATCATTAATACTCGAAAAAGTATGGGGATATGATTTTAATGGAGAAGAAAATATTGTTGAAGTATATATAAGATATTTAAGAGACAAAATCGATGATAAGGAACATAATATAATAAGAACTGTTCGCGGAGTGGGATACAAAATGGTGGCACAATGAAAAAACTAGGAGATAAATTTAAAATAAAGAGCTTAAAGTGGCAGTTATTAGTTAGATATCTTATCATCCTAATTGTATTGCTGAGCATAATGGGAATCTTTCAACATATAAGTATGAAAGAGTATTTATATGCAACAAAAGTTCAGGTTTTACAACAAAAATTTCATAACTTAGATTTAAAAGGCTTATCAAAAGAAAATATTGAGGGTATAACGAAAGACGATTCTACAGAGATTCTTAAGAGATTAGAAGATAAGAATATGAGTATGGCTCTAATAAATAAAAATGGAGAATTATTTTTTAAAGTAAGAAATATAGATACTCTGCCTAAAGAAGATAATGAGGTGGGTGACTATTATAAGGAATTGATTGAAAAGAAAATAAGAGAAATACCAGTTCCAATTCTTTCAAAAAAGGATTATGTAAGTATTTCTAATTCAGAAGGAAATTTAGAACATACATATAAAGTTATAGAAGATGAAAATAATAATTGTCAGTTAGTTGTATGGAGAAAAGTTGGAGATGTAGATTCACCATCAGGATTAATACAGCTAAGTACACCAGTGGATGATATTGAATCTATATTAAATCGTGAAGTTTATATGCATGCGGCTCTTTCGATTTTAGTATTGGTAATGGGGACTATCTTGGGAACAGCAATTTTTAGGCGCACATTAAAACCTTTATATAACATAACTGATACAGTTGAAAAGATAAGTATAACAGACTTAGATAAAAGGTTAAGCGAAGAAAATGGTCAATTAGAAGTAGATAGGTTGTCTAAATCCTTTAATACCATGTTATCAAGAATAGAGACATCCTTTCAGAAGGAACAGTCTATAAAGGAAAAAATGAGAAGGTTTGTATCAGATGCATCCCATGAATTAAGGACACCATTAACTTCAATACATGGTTTTGTGGAGGTATTATTAAGAGGAGCGGCTAAAAATGAAGAGCAGCTAAATTTAGCTTTGAACAGTATACTTATGGAAAGTGAAAGACTTACAAAATTGGTGAATGATTTATTAATTCTGACCAAATTAGAGCAACATCCAATTATAGAAACTAAAAATGAGGATATAAATAATTTAATTGAAGAAATTTATCCGCAGCTAGTGATACTTTGCGAAAATAGAGAGTTACAGTTAGACTTGAAAGAGGATTTAATTGTAAGAATAAATAGAAATCAAATAAAACAAGTTATATTTAATTTAACCCAAAATGCTGTATTACATACTGATAAAAAGAATGGAATTATAAAAATAACTGTAGATATAGAAAAATTAGATGGAGAGAATTATGCAGTTCTAAAAATTACTGACAACGGTACAGGAATACCAGAAGAACATATCAGTAAAATATATGATAGATTTTTTAGAAGTGAATCTCATCGATCAAGAGCACATGGGGGATATGGTTTAGGACTGTCTATAGTTAAATCAATAATAGACAATAATAACGGCAAAATTGAAGTGCAAAGTAAAGTTGGAAAAGGAACAGTGTTTTCTATATGTTTAAAATTAGGAAAGTAAGGAAGAAAGGTTATCTCAATAAGAGGTAACTTTTTTTATTTTCTCAGCAAATTCTCAGCTTACGTTAAGGATGTATTAAGCCTCAATTGTTATAATTCAATCGTTAAATAAATTCTTTTTCATAGGTAGGTGAATTAATCATAGGTACAGTAAGCATTCAATTATTACTAAGCGCAATTTCATTAATTGTTGTTTTGATTATCATATTAGCTACAGGAAAGTATGAAAAGCCAGAAGTAGTAAAAAGTAGTTATGTTCTAGGAACTGTAATTAATTTAAGAGCATATGGAAGGAAAGCGGAAAAGGCAGTTAATGAGGCAATTGAAAGATTAAATTATATTGATGATAGAATGTCTGTTTTCAAGAAAGATAGTGATATATCAAAAGTAAATTTAAAAGCTGGCATTGATTATGAGATTGTAAGTAAAGACACGTATGAGGTTGTAAAAAATGCTGTGAAGTATAGCAAGATTTTAGAAGGAACATTTGATCCAACGATAAGGCCTCTATTAAAGCGCTGGAGCATTGGCACAAAAGAAGAGCGAATTCCTGAAAAAAACATTATAGAGGAAACCTTGAAACTTGTAAATTATAATGATGTTGTTTTTGATGAAAAGAACAAGTCTATAAAACTAATGCATAAGAATCAGGCATTAGATGTTGGAGGAATAGCTAAAGGATTTGCGGCTGATCAATTAAGGGATATTTTTTATAAAAATAATATTAAAAGTGGATTAATAGATTTGGGTGGAAATATTCTTGTAATTGGAAACAAAGAAGATAAAACACCTTGGAGGGTTGGAATTCAAAATCCTTTTGACTCTAGAGGGGAATATGTTGGGATATTGGCTGTTGAAAATAAGTCAGTTGTTACATCAGGAAATTATGAAAGATACTTTATGAAAAATGGGAAGAGATATCATCATATAATCGATCCTAAAACAGGATATCCATCACAAAGTAAAATCATAAGCGCAACTATTATATCAGATAATTCAATCGATGGAGATGGATTATCAACTGGTGTTTATATTCTTGGTGTAAATAAAGCTATAGATATTATAGAAAAAATAGAAGGTGTGGATGCAATACTTATCACAGAGGATAAGGAGTTATATATGACATCTGGAATTAGAAATAGCTTTAACTTAACAGATGATCAATTTATATTAAGAAACTAGAAATGAATTGATTACTAATAATTAATATTTAAATTTGCAATTGTTGAAGAAAAAGATTAAGAAAAGAGGAAATAAATATGGCAAGTAAAATAAAAAAATCACAGATTTTAAGGCATAGTGTACAACTAATTTTATTTATATTGTTACCAGGTGTTTATTCAATGGTATTTAGTGAAGTAAAAACAGTATATCAAATGATTATAAATGGTAATTTTAGCTTTCTTGCTGCAGTACCAAGTCTAGTAGAATTTATAGCTGTTATGCTTTTAACTATAATTCTAGGAAGATGGTTCTGTGGATGGATATGTGCCTTTGGTGCGTATAATGATTTAATATACTATATATCAAGAAAATTCTTCAAGATAAAATTTAAAATAGATGAAAAATTAGATGTTGTACTTAAATATGTTAAGTATGCAGTATTGGTTTTTATAATAGCCATTTCATGGACTATGGGGAGTAGTATATTAGAAAGTACAAGTCCTTGGGATGCTTTTGGTCAAATAACCGATGTAGCTACTATTTTTTCAAGTTTGCTTATTGGATTCATATTTTTAGTTTTAATTACAATAGGAGCAGCATTTGTTGAGAGATTTTTCTGCAGATATTTATGTCCTTTAGGCGCAATATTTTCTATAATTTCTAAGATTGGAATAGTTAAAATTAATAAGCCAAAAGCTGATTGTGGTAAATGTAGAGCATGTACTATGAATTGTTCTATGGGATTGCCGCTTTATAAGGTAGATTGCGTCAAGGGTGGCGATTGTATTAATTGCTTAAAATGTACTGAAGTATGTTACAGAAATAACGCAAATGTAAATGTACTTGGAAAAGATGTAAATGAAAATTTAGCTGGTTCTGTAGCAATGGCTGCAATGCTAGGAGTTTATGGATTATCAAACATTGGAGCAAATGCAGTAACTAATTCTGGTATCATTTCAAGTCAAACTGAAATTTCTAGCAGTGTAGCTTCAAGCAGTACAACGGAATATAAAGATGGAACATACACAGGAAGTGGAATAGGATTTAAAGGAAGAACAACAAAAGTTTCAGTAACTATAGCTAATGGAAAGATAACGAATATAGAAACTTTATCGTATGGAGATGATCGTCCGTATTATGAAAAGGCAGAAGCTAGTGTAACAAAAAGCATAATTTCAAAGCAATCAACATCAGTGGATACAGTTTCAGGAGCTACTTTTAGTTCTAAGGGAATTATAAGTGCAGTTAAAGACGCTTTAAGTCAAGCAAGTAGTTCATCTAATGATACAACTAATACAGAAACTAAAGGTGAAACTACTGCAAAAACTTCAAATGCAACTGAGAGTACTAAAAACGAAACTCAAAGTACTAAAGCAAATAAAGGAAGTGCAACTACGGACTCATCAGCCAATAATACTACAGTTCAAAGTGGGGCTACAAGTTCTAATTCAACAAGTAACAATAAAGGTGCTTATAAGGATGGAACATATACAGGAAGCGGAAAAGGATTTAAAGGTAGAACAACTACGGTTTCTGTTACCGTTACTGGCGGAAAGATAAGCAATATAGAAACTGTATCGTATGGCGATGATCGTCCATATTATGAAAGAGCTTCAGCAAGTGTAATGAAGAATATAATTTCTAAACAATCAACATCAGTAGATACAGTTTCAGGAGCTACTTATAGTTCAAAGGGAATAATGAGTGCAGTAACTAATGCTTTAAGTCAAGCAAAATAAAGTGAAACTTTTCAGGTGGAGTTTTACACTCCAGCTGAATTTAGTTAAACTAATACCCTCAAGGGGCACCTCGTCCAGGAGCGTGCAACCGTTATCTCCAACTTGTAGAAAAGCAGTTATTCCAAAAAGTGATGCTCCAAAAGTGAGAGTCCAAATTTTACATTTGGTTAGCAGAACTTTCTCTGTGAGCTTTTAATTTGGCATAGTCGCTTTCACACAGTGCGATGGAGTTAGCTATCGGATAACTATATTTTCTAAAATTAATTTATGAGCTGACATTAACACATTTAGAGAAAAAGTTAATATAATAATTTCAGGATTATAATATTAGCAGGAGTATGTGATAAAATGCCAACTAAAAGTAGAAATAATGCAATCAGAAAGCCTACTGTAGTATCAACAAAACGAGTTAAAAAGACGAAAGAAACCATATTGATTGAGGTAGCAAAAGATCAAGTCATAGGAGAATTTGTTAATGGGTTTGAGGTAATAAAACCAGTTAAAAGATATGGTAAATACTATGTGCAAGTTAAAAACAAGTAATATCTAATGAGTGAAAATCTCACATAAAGAATTTGCCTTCTACATTATATAGGTATCAAATTTAAAATTTAGATTTATGTGTAACTTACCGAAATAAGTAACATATTGTGTTTCGGTTTCTAGGAATTTGGATGGATGATTCTACGACTAGAAGTTGTGCCCACAATGCTTGCCTCAATAGAGGAAATTCGACTCACATTCGTTCACTGAGTAAGTTCGAATGACCAAATACAAGATTTGGATTCTCATTTAGCCATTGAACAAGCGTTGTGGAACAACTTCTAGTCAAGAATCATTACCATCCAAATTCCAACGAAACACTGCAAACAATATGTTACTTATTTCTAGTATAGTGATACACTTAAATTATAAGTTGAATTTTTAATATACATATCTATATAGGAGAGTGCGATTAACCAAAATTTCTCACACATGCTAAGTCCTTATAAATGAATGGAATGGATGTTTTTTCAATGTAGTGATGCATAAAAAGGACTTTGTCACATCCTACTTATAGGTATCTAAATTATAAGATTGGCGTATACTTTGAAATATACAAAATACCAGAAAGTAGACACATTTTTGTGCAGCAGGCATTTGAAAATGAGCTGTTAAAAGTGATTAATTGTAGGTTGTTTAACTAATGCTTGTCACAATGAAATTGGGAGCAAACGTTGGTGATGCAACCTGCAATTTAGCACTTTCAGCGAAATTTTCATAGGCCTGCGAAACAACAATGTGTCTACTTTCGGTTGGGTAGAGCATAAGTCCAAGTTATATGTTTATCAATATTGAATTTTAAATAATAAATCATCATATACTTGACGATTTGCAATTAATGGTATAAGCTTTATCTTGTGAAAGATAATTTTATAATTGAATAACTAGGGGAGCTAATATTTTGGCTGAGATTGGAAAGATTGATTTCCTAGACTCTTATAACCTGATTTGGTTAATACCAACGTAGGGAAGTATATTGATATTTTTTGTGCACATGTTTATTAATGTATCCCTTTGGATACATTTTTTTTGCTTAAAAATAATTAACTTCTTTAAAGTTAATCAATTTATTCACTTAAATGGGTGATTTAATAAAATTTCATTTCACAAAATTTTATTTAATTCATTGATTTTATTTTTAAGGAGGGTTTTTAATGAAAGAAAAAAGTAAAGCACAAAAAATTGCATTAAGTGGTGTACTAATTGGTATTTCAGTAATTTTCGGAACTTTTTCAATACCAATTTTAGGCGCTAAAATTTCTCCAATACAACACTTTGTAAATGTAGTAGGAGCAATAACATTAGGTCCGATCTATGCAATTTCAAATGCATTTATTGCATCACTAATTAGAAATATTATGGGAACCGGTACGTTGTTAGCATTTCCAGGAAGTATCGTAGGAGCACTGCTTGCGGGTATTCTTTATAAGAAATTTAGGAAACCAAGTATAGCTGTAATTGGAGAATTAATTGGAACTGGAATATTAGGAGCATTATTAGCTTATCCTATAGCTGTACTGCTTTTAGGTAAAAAAGCAGCGCTTTTTGCATATGTAGTTCCATTTATATTAAGCTGTAGTGTAGGATCTGTTATAGCATATTTCTTTGTAAAGGTTCCAGTAATAAGAAAAATACTAGTAGATAATGAAATATCAACATATGAAGATAATTTGAAAAATACTCATAAAATTTAGATAAAAATATACAAAAAATAAATTAACTATAGAATAAGACGAAAGGGTGATTTTATGTTTAGAGCATTAACTATTGCAGGTTCAGATTCATGTGGAGGAGCAGGAATTCAAGCAGATTTAAAGGCATTTTCAGCTAACGGCGTTTATGGTATGAGTGTAATTACAGCTATAACTGCACAGAATACAATGGGTGTGTTTGGAATTCAAGATATAAATCCTGAGATGATTGAAGCACAAATAAATGTTATTTTTGAGGATATAAGAGTAGACGCGATTAAGATAGGAATGGTTTCTAAGATTGAGTCTATACAAGCTATAGCTAAAGCATTAAGAAAAGTTGAAGATTTACCAGTAATTGTTTTAGACCCTGTTATGATCTCTAAAAGTGGATTTAATTTATTATCAAGAGATGCAAAGGATACTTTGATTAAGGAATTATTTCCACTTGCAACACTAATCACTCCAAATTTACCAGAAGCAGAAGAAATATTAGGGATAAAAATAGAAACTCTAGAAGATATGAAAGAAGCAGCTTTAAAACTTAAAGAATTAGGCCCAAAAGCTGTTTTGGTTAAAGGCGGACATCTAGAAGGTGAAGCAACGGATTTATTATTTGATGGAAAAGACTTTGTAATTTTGAAACAAGAAAGAATTGATACTAAACATACTCATGGAACAGGTTGCACTTTATCATCTACTATAGCTGCAAATTTAGCTAAAAATATGACAGTAGAAGAAGCTGTTAGGAGTGGTAAAAAATATATAACATGCGCTATTGAACATGGGTTTGAACTTGGAAAAGGTGTAGGTCCGACTAATCATTTTTATGAGCTTTATAAGAAAGCGGGAATTGATACTAAATAAAAAAACATAAGACATTTATTGGAAAATATCTATATAAATTATGACAACTTAAATACTCAAGGCTTAAAAATATACACCATAATCTAATTTAATATTTTTTAAGGAGAGAAAAGAAATGAGTTATAAAACACAAATAGAAGCAGCTAAAAAAGGTATAATTACTAAGGAAATGAAAATAGTAGCTGAAAAAGAGAGAATTTCAGAAGAAAAATTGATGAAACTCGTTGCAGAAGGTAAGGTTGCCATTCCAGCTAACATTAATCATAAATCTCTTAGTCCAGAAGGTATTGGTGATGGATTAAGAACAAAAATAAATGTAAACTTAGGGATTTCAGGAGATTCAGTTGATTATTGCAGAGAAATGGAAAAAGTGAAAATGGCAATTGACTTTGGTGCCGAAGCTATAATGGACTTAAGCAATTATGGGAAAACTCAAGA
>Ga0209281_1001713_pt1 | contig 11343 bp, 15 predicted proteins | sample MedtruBG_FD_187514 | JGI IMG/M metagenome (GOLD analysis project Ga0209281, IMG submission 187514) | Root nodule microbial communities of legume samples collected from California, USA - Medicago truncatula BG (SPAdes) (version 2) | ecosystem: Host-associated > Plants > Roots > Nodule | place... | reverse complement strand
GTCGCGTAGTTGAGCCGCTGATTACTCTTGCCAAGACTGACAGCGTTGCTAATCGTCGTCTGGCATTCGCCCGTACTCGTGATAACGAGATCGTGGCAAAACTGTTTAACGAACTGGGTCCGCGTTTCGCGAGCCGTGCCGGTGGTTACACTCGTATTCTGAAGTGTGGCTTCCGTGCAGGCGACAACGCTCCGATGGCTTACATCGAGCTGGTTGATCGTTCTGAATCGAAAGCAGAAGCTGCTGCAGAGTAATCTGCAGTAACGTAAAAAAACCCGCCTCGGCGGGTTTTTTTATATCCGCAGTATCCCCACATCTCTACAATGTTCGTATCTTTTATGTACACCTCTGGAGTTCATCATGTGGTTACTCGATCAGTGGGTGGAACGCCATATCAGTGATGCCCAACGAAAAGGTGAATTTGATAATCTTCCTGGAAGCGGTGAACCGCTCATGCTGGATGATGATTCGCATATTCCTCCTGAATTACGGGCGGGCTACCGCTTGCTTAAAAATGCAGGTTGTTTGCCTGCTGAGCTTGAGCAAAGAAGAGAAGCTGTTGAACTTGCCGATCTGCTTAAAAGTATTCGAAAAGACGATCCGCGACATACTGAACTTAGCCGCAGACTGATGTTGATGGAACTCAAGCTTCGCCAGGCCGGTATAAACACTGATTTTTTGCATGGTGAATATGGCGACAGGCTACTGCACAAAATGAATGAGGAATAGCCATGTATCGTATCGGTGAACTTGCAAAGCTCGCTCACGTAACGCCGGATACTATCCGTTACTACGAAAAGCAGCAGATGATGGATCATGAGATTCGTACAGAAGGGGGTTTTCGTCTCTATACCGACAACGATCTTCAGCGTCTGCGGTTTATTCGTTACGCGCGACAACTCGGCTTCACGCTGGAGTCGATCCGCGAATTGCTGTCGATCCGTGTCGATCCGGAACATCATACCTGTCAGGAGTCTAAAAGCATCGTCCGTGCCAGGCTGGATGAGGTCGAAGCACGGATCCAGGAGCTACAGACAATGCAGCGCTCCCTTCAAAGACTGAACGATGCATGCTGCGGTACTGCGCACAGCAGTATATATTGCTCTATACTGGAAGCCCTCGAGCAGGGAGCCTGTGGAGAACCTGAAACGCAGGGTTGTTGATTTTCAATTAACCCGAGTCTACACTTTCGGCGACATAAACTACGCTCAGGAGAAAAGATGAGCCGCTATCAGCACACGAAAGGGCAAATTAAAGATAACGCCATTGAGGCATTGCTCCACGACCCGCTTTTCAGACAGCGAGTTGAGAAGAATAAAAAAGGGAAGGGAAGTTATCTGCGTAAAGACAAATATGCAAAACGGGGTAACTGGGAGGCCAGTGGCAAGCAAGCGAATCGCTTATTTACCACTGGCCTTCCTGCTTTTAGCTTTCGATCAGGAGCGGTTGTTCTGCTCTTTTAACAGATCGCGGATTTCGGTCAGTAAGACTTCTTCTTTAGTCGGTGCTGGCGGGGCGGCCGCTGGCTCTTCTTTCTTACGGTTAAGCTTGTTGATAAGCTTGATGGCCATGAAAATAGCCAATGCTACAATCACGAAATCAAAAATGTTCTGAATGAACACACCGTAATGCATTACGACTGCCGGGATATCGCCCTGTGCGTCGCGAAGCGTAACGGCGAACTGTTTGAAGTCAATGCCCCCGATTAATAGTCCCAGTGGTGGCATGATAATGTCGGCAACTAATGATGATACGATCTTACCGAACGCCGCACCAATAATGACACCCACTGCCAAATCCACCACATTCCCGCGCATCGCAAATTCGCGAAATTCTTTCACAAAACTCATTATGTTCTCCTTGTGCCAGCTGACGACTATAAGTTTAACAAATGATTAGCCAATTGCCATTGGGGATAAATAATCGTTATGAAAAATAAAAGACATAATAATGAGAGGGTTAATTAAAGGGTGCCTTTTCACGGCACCCTAATCATTACAGGAAGAATGGACTAGGCTGGAATAAACGTTCGACGTCGGTAATAAATTTTTTATCCGTAAGGAACATAATTACGTGGTCACCTTGCTCAATGCGTAAATTATCATTGGCGATCATGACGTCATTTCCGCGCACGACGGCCCCGATGATGGTGCCCGGCGGCAGTTTAATTTCATCAATTGAACGGCCGACAACGCGCGAGGTACTTTCGTCGCCATGCGCGACCGCTTCAATGGCCTCTGCGACTCCGCGGCGCAGAGATGAAACGCCAACAATATCCGCTTTACGAACATGGCTCAGTAGCGCGGATATGGTTGCCTGCTGTGGTGAAATGGCGATATCAATGACGCTTCCCTGCACGAGGTCCACGTAGGCTCGACGCTGAATAAGAACCATGACCTTTTTCGCCCCCATGCGCTTAGCGAGCATAGCGGACATAATATTCGCTTCGTCGTCGTTGGTGACCGCAATAAACAGATCAACCTGATCGATATGCTCCTCGGCCAGCAACTCCTGATCCGATGCATCGCCATAAAATACGATCGTATTTTGCAGCTTTTCAGCGAGCTCAGAGGCGCGCTGCTGATCGCGTTCGATCAACTTCACGCTATAGTCTTTTTCCAGTCGATGTGCCAGACCCGCACCGATATTCCCACCGCCGACCAGCATGATGCGTTTATAGGGTTTTTCGAGGCGCTGAAGCTCGCTCATCACCGCGCGGATGTGCTGAGATGCGGCAATAAAGAAGACCTCATCGCCCGCCTCCACGATCGTTGAACCCTGTGGGCGAATGGGCCTGTCGTGGCGAAATATGGCCGCGACGCGTGTATCGATATGCGGCATGTGCTCGCGCATTGTGGATAAAGCATTACCAATTAACGGGCCGCCATAGTAGGCCTTAACGACGGCCAGGCTGACTTTACCTTCGGCAAAGTTCACAACCTGGAGCGCGCCCGGATATTCGATCAAACGGTAAATACTGTCTATAACCAGCTGTTCAGGGGCGATGAGATGATCAATCGGCACCGCTTCAGAGTTAAACAGCTTTTCCGCATCCCTGACATAGTCTGGGGAACGGATGCGGGCGATGCGGTTCGGCGTGTTGAAAAGCGAATAGGCCACCTGACATGCAACCATATTGGTTTCATCCGAACTGGTGACGGCAACCAACATGTCAGCATCGTCTGCACCGGCCTCACGCAAAACACGCGGATGAGAACCGTGGCCCTGTACGACACGAAGGTCAAATTTGTCCTGCAGAACGCGCAGCCTGTCGCCATTGGTATCGACAATCGTGATGTCGTTGTTTTCGCCGACCAGGTTTTCGGCCAGCGTTCCACCCACCTGTCCTGCACCCAGAATGATAATCTTCATATCTCGTGACCTGTTCTCAACATCACTCTTTGATTAGCTTAGCGTAAAAGAAGCCATCACCCTCTTCAGCTCCCGGCAGGTTTTGCAGGCCAGGGCATTCCGGCGTGCCTGTCTCGCTTAACGCTGCATCAGGGGTGCGTTTGAGGAAGGCTGCAATCTGCTGACTGTTTTCTTCCGGAAGTACGGAGCATGTGGCGTAGACCAGCGTTCCGCCAGATTTCAGATGCGGCCAAATGGCATCAAGGATCTCGGACTGCAGCTGAACAAGCTCTGGAATATCACGATCGCGGCGCAGCCACTTGATATCAGGGTGGCGTCGGATTACCCCCGTTGCAGAGCAAGGAGCATCCAGCAAGATACGGTCGAACTGCGTTTTGCCGCACCATTCTTCAGGTTTACGTCCGTCACCTTGCTTGACCTGTGCCTTCATTCCAAGGCGCTTCAGGTTGTCGTAGACGCGCGAAAGACGCTGCTCATCAATATCCACTGCCATGACGCTGGCCTGCGGAGCAACTTCCAAAATGTGCGTGGTTTTTCCGCCCGGCGCGGCGCAAAGATCGAGGATCTGCTCACCATTTTTGGGTTCAAGCCAGCCCATACAACCCTGAGCAGAAGCATCCTGAACAGTCACCCAGCCCTCTTCAAAACCCGGTAGCACATGTACAGGCGCAGGGGAGGCCATGCGTACAGCGTCAGGATAGGCTTGATGCGTGAACCCACTCATCCCGACGTCTTCCAGCAATGCCAGCCATGCGTCGCGGGTATGATGATTGCGGTTAACGCGCAGCCACATTGGAGGACGTTGATTATTGGCGTCAGCAATGTCTTTCCATTGCTGTGGGTAGGCTTTTTTAAGACGCTTCAGAAGCCAGTCAGGGTGGAGGAAACGTGTTTCACTCTGGGCAAATTCGGCCATGAGCTCGTCCTGCTGTCGCTGGAACTGACGCAATACGCCGTTGATCAACCCCTTGAGCTGAGGCCGTTTAACCGCAACGGCACCCTCAACCGTTTCAGCGAGCGCGGCATGAGGCGGAATGCGGGTATGAAGAAGCTGGTAAAAACCAACCATGATCAAATAGTGGATAGTGCGCTGCTTGCCGGTCATAGGACGTGACATCAGCTTGCCGATCAACCATTCAAGCTGAGAAAGGGTGCGCAAAACACCAAAGCACAGCTCCTGAAGCAGCGCTTTGTCTTTGTCAGAAACTTTTTGTTGCAGTGGAGGAAGGACATTGCTGAGTGACTGACCCTGCTCGACAACTTGCTCAACGGCCTGCGCCGCCATACTGCGTAAATTTTGTTTTTTCATAGCCGTAAAAATAAAAATGCCCGGATACACCGGGCCTTAATTATGGATAAGTTCAGGCAAGACGCTTGCCAGGGGTAAACCATTCGCGACGGGAATTTAACAAATCCTGGGCGCTCATTGCTTTCTTACCCGCAGGCTGCAGAGACTCAAGATTCAAGATGCCTTCCGCGGTTGCAACCTGAATGCCTTGCTTGTTGGATTCAATAATCGTGCCGGGTTCTGCTGTGGTATCACCATCAATTACGCTGGCTTTCCAGACTTTCACCGGCTGCCCGTCGATCGTCATCCAGCTCATTGGCCAGGGATTGAAAGCCCGAATACAGCGTTCCAGCTGAGCTGCAGACAGTGACCAGTCAATCTGCGCCTCTTCTTTGCTCAATTTTTCTGCATAGGTTACTAACGCTTCATCCTGAACTTCAGGTTTCGCCGTATTATCTGCAAGCTGCTGTAACGTCTCAATGAGGCCCTGAGGGCCCAGATCGGCCAGCTTATCGTACAGCGTCGCGCTAGTATCCTCAGCCGTAATTGGACAGGCCAGCTTGTGCAGCATGTCACCGGTGTCTAAACCTACATCCATCATCATGATCGTGACGCCGGTTTCAGTATCACCCGCCCAAAGAGAGCGCTGGATAGGCGCAGCGCCACGCCAGCGGGGAAGCAGAGAACCGTGTACATTGACACAACCCAGGCGCGGCATATCAAGTACGGCTTTTGGCAAGATTAAACCGTAAGCCACGACCACCATGACATCAGCGTTCAGGTCAGCCACTAACTGCTGATTTTCTTGAGGACGCAAAGATGCAGGCTGGTAAACGGGTAATCCATGTTCTTCAGCAAGAACTTTAACCGGGCCTGTCGTCAGCTTTTTACCGCGACCTGCCGGGCGATCGGGTTGGGTAAACACGCCAACAACCTCGTGACCAGAAGATAACAGCGCGTCAAGATGACGCGCTGCAAAGTCAGGTGTTCCCGCGAAGATAATACGTAGTGTTTTAGACACGTTTTTCCTTGTATCCGGGGCGCTATGCGCGAGTACGCATACGATCCAGTTTCTCTACTTTTTGACGAATTCGCTGCTGCTTCAGGGGGGAGAGGTAATCGATAAACAGTTTACCGACCAGATGATCCATCTCGTGCTGAATACAAATTGCCAGCAGGTCGTCTGCTTCCAGCTCGAACGGCTTACCGTCACGATCCAGTGCACGAATTTTTACTTTTTCTGCACGCGGTACTAAAGCGCGCTGCTCTGGAATAGACAGACAGCCTTCCTCAATACCCGTTTCGCCGCTCTTTTCTAGCAGTTCAGGGTTGATCAGCACCAGACGACCATCGCGATTCTCAGAAACGTCGATCACGATAATACGCTTGTGAATGTCCACCTGGGTTGCCGCCAGGCCAATGCCTTCTTCGGCGTACATGGTATCGAACATATCATCAACGATACGCTGAATTTCTGCATTCACTTCTTTAACCGGTTCAGCGACGATGCGAAGGCGCTCGTCCGGAATATGTAACACTTGCAAAACTGCCATAAATTTCCAGAGTCGTGTTCAGGAGTTGATAAGAATACTACCTCTATTCTAGACAAATCCCTCATCGATTGACAGCATCAGTGACCAATCGCAATGATTGCGGAGGCTGCTTGTGGCAGGGGAAAGGATGACGTCGACAGAGATATGGTTACGGTTAATTCACATAGGTTCTCTATGTGGTGATGCAATGCTGGAAGCCGCATCACAGCTCAGTAAACAGACAACGATTGATGGCGTGACGCTTCGAGAAGCCGGATTGTCAGCAACGCAGGCTGGGCGATTTCTTGCTCTAAGTGTAGGTGAGCTTGAGCGTAGCCAGGTGTGGCTGGAACAGCCGGGGAACCATCTCTTAACTGCCGACCATCCCCTTTATCCTCCTTTGCTTCGCACTTTTCCTGATTATCCCGGGGCATTATTCGTGACGGGGAACCTTGAGGCCCTTAATGCCGTTCAACTTGCTGTTGTCGGAAGTCGCGCGCCCTCCTGGTATGGTGAGCGATGGGGAAGGATCCTGAGTGAACAGCTCTCACAATGCGGTTTCACGATTACCAGCGGCCTGGCCTGTGGCATTGACGGTGTGGCCCACAACGCTGCATTGTCAGTACAAGGCACAAGCGTGGCGGTGTTGGGTAATGGACTCTTTAGCATCTATCCCCGTCGCCATCAGACCCTGGCCAGGCGGCTTATTCATTCGGAGGGGGCGCTCGTGTCTGAATTCTCACTTTCTACGCCCCCCAGACCGGCGAATTTCCCTCGACGTAACAGGATTATTAGTGGGTTAAGTCAGGGCGTGCTGGTCGTTGAGGCTGCTTTGCGAAGCGGTTCGTTGGTTACGGCAAGATGTGCGCTAGAACAGGGGCGAGAGGTCTTTGCTTTACCCGGTCCGATCGGAAATCCAGGATGTGAGGGGCCGCACTGGCTAATAAAGCAAGGCGCAACGCCTGTGACTTGCATAGAGGATATCCTGGAAAATTTACGGTATGGCTTGCACTGGTTAACAGATGAACCTAAAAAGCAACATTATTCGTCAGATCAGGAGAAGGTGGCATTGCCATTTCCCAAGCTCCTGGCTAACGTAGGAGATGAGGTAACACCTGTTGACGTTGTCGCTGAACGTGCCGGCCAACCTGTGCCAGTAACGGTAGCACAGCTACTTGAACTGGAGTTAGCAGGGTGGATCGCAGCTGTACCCGGCGGCTATGTCCGATTAAGGAGGGCATGCCATGTTCGACGTACTGATGTATTTGTTTGAAACTTACATCCACAACGAAGCAGAAATGCGCGTGGATCAGGACAAATTAACACGGGATCTTACCGATGCAGGATTTGAGCGGGAAGATATTTATAATGCGTTGATGTGGCTGGAGAAACTGGCTGATTATCAGGAAGGCCTCGCCGAACCGATGCAGCTTGCTTCAGATCCGCTTTCTGTACGCATCTATACCGCTGAAGAGTGTGAAAGGCTGGATGCCAGCTGCCGGGGATTCGTCTTATTCCTTGAGCAGATTCAGGTGCTAAACCTCGAAACGCGAGAAATGGTGATAGAGCGCGTCATGGCGCTGGATACAGCAGAATTTGAACTGGAAGACCTCAAGTGGGTGATCCTGATGGTTCTGTTTAACATTCCTGGCTGTGAAAATGCCTATCAGCAAATGGAAGAATTACTCTTTGAAGTGAATGAAGGTATGCTGCACTAAATCTCATGTGCAGCACCAAGAGTTGTTATGGCCAAATCAGCACTATTCACGGTGCATAAAAACGAGCCCTGCCCGCAGTGCGGGGCTGAACTTGTCATTCGGTCCGGGAAACACGGCCCGTTTCTCGGGTGTTCACACTATCCGGAATGTGATTATGTCCGTCCCCTGAAAAGCCAGGCGGATGGACATATCGTTAAAATTCTGGAGGGGCAGCCTTGCCCACTCTGCGGTGGCGAATTGGCGCTGCGGCAGGGTCGCTTTGGCATGTTTATCGGATGCAGCCGCTACCCGGAATGTGAACATACGGAACAAATTGATAAGCCAGATGAGACGGCCATTGCGTGCCCTCAGTGTCATAGTGGCCAGCTGGTACAGCGTCGCTCCCGTTTTGGTAAGAACTTCCATTCATGCGATCGCTACCCTGAATGCCAGTTCGTTATTAATTTCAAGCCGGTAGCGGGAACCTGCCCTCATTGCAATTATCCGCTGCTTATAGAGAAGAAAACCGCGCAAGGTATGAAACGCTTTTGCGCCAGTAAACAATGTGGAAAGCCGGTTTCGGCGGATCAAAACAGTGAATAATAACCTGCCATCAGGCTCCATTGCGCATGCGGTGGAGGTCCTGAAAAATGAAGAAGTCATCGCCTATCCAACAGAAGCTGTTTTCGGGGTCGGCTGCGATCCCGACAGCGAGACGGCTGTAGGCCGTTTGCTTGAACTCAAACAGAGGCCCGTCGAGAAAGGATTGATTTTGATCGCTGCCAGTTATGAGCAGCTCAAGCCTTATATCGATGACTCGATGCTAACACCGGCACAGAGGGAGACAATCTTCTCCGCATGGCCAGGGCCGGTGACCTTTGTGTTTCCTGCTCAGCCTGGTACGCCGCGTTGGTTAACCGGGCGCTTTGATTCACTTGCCGTTCGCGTTACCGACCATCCGCTGGTGGTGGAACTGTGCCTGGCGTTTGGTAAACCGCTGGTCTCAACCAGTGCTAACCTGACCGGGTTACCGCCTTGTCGAACCACGGAAGAAGTGCTCGCACAGTTTGGCAATGATTTTCCGGTAGCTCGAGGTGAAACGGGTGGGCGCCTGAACCCGTCGGAAATTCGCGACGCTTTGACGGGCGAACGTTTTCGCCAGGGGTAATACGATGGAAGCTTATGCTGTTTTTGGTAATCCGATAGGGCACAGCAAGTCGCCGTTGATCCATCAGCAGTTTGCTGACCAGCTGCGCATAGATCATCCCTATGGTCGTGTTCTGGCACCTGTTGATGCATTTGTAGCGACGCTCAATGCTTTTTTCGACGCTGGCGGTAAGGGGGCGAATGTGACAGTGCCCTTTAAGGAAGAAGCGTTCGAACGTGCGGATCAACTGACTGAGCGAGCTTCGCTTGCTGGTGCCGTGAACACGCTTAAGCGGCTTGAGGATGGTCGCCTTCTGGGTGACAACACTGACGGGATTGGTTTGCTCAGCGATCTGGAAAGGCTGGCATTTATCAAACCCGGTTTTCGGGTTCTGCTGATTGGAGCGGGTGGGGCATCGCGGGGCGTGCTCCTTCCTTTACTTTCACTTGATTGTGCCGTGACCATTACTAACCGAACCTTCGCCCGGGCGGAGGAGCTGGCTACGTTATTCGCCCATACGGGGAGCGTTAGCGCCGCAGCCCTTGACGATCTTGCCGATCGTGAGTTCGATCTCATCATTAATGCGACCTCCAGCGGTATCAATGGCGAGGTGCCTGCGATCCCTGCTTCGTTGGTAAGTGCCCACGTCTATTTCTACGACATGTTCTATCAAAAAGGGAAAACGCCTTTTCTTAACTGGTGCGAACAGCATGGTGCGAAGCATCTGGCTGATGGGCTGGGCATGCTGGTGGGGCAGGCGGCGCATGCGGTACTGCTCTGGCACGGGGTGTTGCCTGCGGTAGAGCCGGTGATTGAAAAACTGAAACAGGAACTGACAGCGTGAACCAGGCGATTCACTTTCCTGACAGAGAAGCCTGGGATGAGGACAAGCAAGCGGTATGTTTCCCGGTGCTGGTACATGGAATGCAGCTGACCTGTGCAATCGACGGAGAAACGCTACTGCATCGCTTTGGCGGTTCCAATCCTTTAGAGGTGTTTTGCGAAAATCGCTGGGATCTTGAAGAGGAAGCCAGCGATTTAATACGCGATCAGCAGGAAGACGATCAAGGCTGGGTCTGGTTATCCTGATCCAGATAGTCATCTTTCCATTTCACGTAGTTGTTCGCCGAGTATTTTAACCCTTCGAGCTCCGCCTCTTTTAAAGGGCGGATCTGTTTTACCGGACTGCCTAAATAGAGATAACCACTTTCGAGTCGTTTATTTTGAGGGACCAGGCTCCCGGCGCCAATCATCACGTCATCTTCTACTATGACGCCATCCAGTAAAATCGAGCCCATTCCTACAAGTACCCGGTTACCGATAGTGCAGCCGTGGAGCATCACCTTATGGCCGACGGTAACTTCTTCTCCAACGATAAGCGGATTCCCTTCCGGGTTGTTTGAGGATTTGTGGGTTACATGCAGCACGCTACCGTCCTGAATATTGGTACGGGCGCCAATTGCCACATAGTTAACATCCCCCCTGATCGCAACCAGTGGCCAGATACTGACATCATCGGCCATACGAACATCACCAATGACCACGCTGCTGGCATCGATCATCACGCGATCGCCTTTTTGGGGGAAGAGATCTTTATAAGGACGTAATACTGCAGACATATCTACCTCGACAGATGAGCACGCTATACAAGACTTTGATCATATTTTGGGATCGTGGCAAGGCAAAATGCGTCAATATTTGTGCAGATCGGGCGGGATTTCAGCGAAAAGCGCGGAAAATCAGCAGTCGGAAAAAAAGATCTAAAAAACACTTGTGCTAAAAACTGGGATCCCTATAATGCGCCTCCATCGACACGGAACATGTGAATCACTTCACAAACAACCGGGTCGGTTGAAGAGAAAAAATCCTGAAATAACGGGTTGACTCTGAAAGAGGAAAGCGTAATATACGCCACCTCGCAACGGTGAGCGAAAGCCGCGTTGCACTGCTCTTTAACAATTTATCAGACAATCTGTGTGGGCACTCAAAGTGACATGGATTCTTAATGTCTTCGGACAATAAATGAATACCAAGTCTCTGAGTGAACATACGTAATTCATTACGAAGTTTAATTCACGAGCATCAAACTTAAATTGAAGAGTTTGATCATGGCTCAGATTGAACGCTGGCGGCAGGCCTAACACATGCAAGTCGAGCGGTAGCACAGGGAGCTTGCTCCTGGGTGACGAGCGGCGGACGGGTGAGTAATGTCTGGGAAACTGCCTGATGGAGGGGGATAACTACTGGAAACGGTAGCTAATACCGCATAACGTCGCAAGACCAAAGAGGGGGACCTTCGGGCCTCTT
>Ga0209281_1001712_pt1 | contig 11348 bp, 9 predicted proteins | sample MedtruBG_FD_187514 | JGI IMG/M metagenome (GOLD analysis project Ga0209281, IMG submission 187514) | Root nodule microbial communities of legume samples collected from California, USA - Medicago truncatula BG (SPAdes) (version 2) | ecosystem: Host-associated > Plants > Roots > Nodule | place... | reverse complement strand
CGACCACGAGGACGGCAGGGCCTGTAGCTCAATGGTTAGAGCCGGCGGCTCATAACCGCTTGGTTGGGGGTTCGAGTCCCTCCGGGCCCACCATTCCCTCTGCTGTTCGCCACGTACGTTTGAACTTTCGCCACGAAAACTGAGCAAAATAGCCCATATTCGCCTCTAGATTGTACGAATTCAGGAGTTTTGATCCCGTGACTTCAGGGCATCTGTTTGCCTGCAATTAACTATTTTTGATGCATGACCAATTCGAAGAGGACTGGGACCGTGTCAAAATACGACGTGCGAATCAAACAGGTGTTCGGAGCGAACGACGGCGAGGTCGTCTTGGCGCTCCTTGGAGAGAAAGTTACGGAGTGGGCGGGAGAAAATCTCCTCCGAGGGGACCCTAGATTCGCGGACTTTCTTGCCTACGTCCAGACGGGCGGCCTTCTCCACATTGAGTTCCAGTCCACCTCGCCTGCTAATATGCCCTGGAGAATGCTAAATTATCGCACGGCGATATTTTATCGGGAAAAGCGTTGGAAGGTTCCAGAGCCCCCGATTAGGCAGATCGTTATTTACTTCTGCAAGAAATCGGAAGTTGAGGGCCCGAAGCTAAAAGGAAAAAAACTTGCCTACGACTATGAAGAATTCACCATCCAGCGTCTTACTAGAGGACACGAATTCGACCTTGCTGCCCACAGCTTCGATCTAAATTTGCTGATCTTGCTGGGGCAGGAGACTACCAATTATCGAGACTGGTCAGCACTCTGCAAGGCTGCTTGTAAGACGCGAGACATCATGGAACGCTCTGATAGAGTGATAATGATCGAAACGCTTTTTCAACTGCGAGAAAAAAGCGATTTCGTGAAGCGGGAGCTTAGGAAATTGCCTCTGGAACTGAGCGTAAGAGATACGACCTACGGGAAAGAAATTTACGATGACGCTTATGGCGATGGATTTGACGACGGCGGAAAACGCCAACTCATCAAGATCGTGAGCCGCTACATCGTCAGCCAGAATGTCCCGGCACTGGCGCTGGAAGAAGTAAAGCGCCTTAATGTGCACCAATTGGAATCGCTTGAAGAGGCGTTAGCCACGGGGCTTCTATTCCTAGAGGCCGTGGAGGAAGTGAGGCTCGGAGACTCTTTCTCGATCTAGGAGAGTCACCATGGCCGGTCGCCGACAATGGCAAACATTCCTTAGTCCCCTTGATATCGAGGCCAGTGGGATTCGAGATGGCCACCTTTCTCCGGGCGGTCAACGGCTAAAGGGAATGAGGCGATCTTCTTTGTTGGTGAGCGCAGCAGCAACTGATGCAAGCCACTCAGTCACTCCCGTAATTGGAAATTTTTTCGATTTCGCTGAATTTCGACCATTTTGTTGGCGGACGGTAGAATATCGCGCTACGCAGTTCCGATATCGGACGCTTGGTCAAAGACTTTCGACACTACGGATGCACTTTCGTCCGCCGATGAATCATCGAATGAGCTGACGATAACGCCTGGCATTTGACGTTGCTGGCGGTACGCTCTGATTGCCTTGATGCGCGGGTATTCATGATTCAAGAAACTACCTTCACGATGGACTTGCCCATATTGAACCGCTTTCGGGAGCATCAAATGCTTGTTATGAGCCCTTCAGAAAAAACGGCTGTTTGTACGACCCTCCGCCACGGGCTTAAGATTTAGGTCCATTGCTCGCTATTGCGGCAAGGATTGGTTCAGACGAAATTCCTTCCAAAGGTAACACTTACCTATTACTGAAAATTGCCAGCAAGGCATCGCGATTTGCTGCGCCTTTGTTTGCTTCAAGCGCAGGCATCCACCTTCCTGACAAAACATCGCGCTTGATCACATTGGTATGCGTAAAAATTTCTGAGCGATGCTGTGTCAGACGAGCCCCGCCATAGTCAAAACCATGCTTTCCAGCATCGCCGAACAGGGAGTCGCTTCTTACGTTCTTGTCTTTCGCCCATTTAGCCCATTCGACCCACTCGTCATTCGGAGCGACTTCATTAACAATATGAGCCACTTTGCCGTTTAGAGTTGTGAAGTCAAAATCTCGTGCGATGACCGCACCCGTCAATATTAAGGTATCAAAAAGGAGAGGAGGTTTTTCCCATCCACAGATATATTTCATGACTACGTATGTTCCCAGAGAATGAGCTAATATCGATACTGAATCGCATTCCGTTATCCGTTGGACATCAGTCAAGAAATCTCGGAACTTATCGACAATCTCTTGGCGCTTGCCTGGGCTTACAAATACTGCTGGCGTGATAAACCCATACTGGAAAGGCGCAACAACCCAACCGTTCGCGCTCGCAATTAATGTGACCTCTGAATTCCACTCGGCGTGCGTCATGATCCCATGGACGGTAACCAGTACCTTGTTCTTGGGCAACATCTCGGTTGAGCGCCTATTCAAATATACGCGCTTCACGATTTCATATGTGTCTTCATCGGGATACCAATCGACATCCCAATGTGAACCACGTTCATCGTTTAATACGATTTCTATCACACCGACCTGTTCCTTGAACCCGTTATGTCCGAACAGCTTTAGGAAGCTACCGACGATGTTGGGGTTGTCTTTGGATGCGAAAAACACATCGACTCTAGTGCTTCCAACTTCAAGTCGATCCCGAACCGGCGGAATCTGGAGTTCATTTCGAAACAGGATTACGCAATCGATGTCGTGTGGATTGCTTTTGTCTGAGACGAAGGACCCGCCGAATAAAATGCTGTCAGCGCGAAGATTGGCGGCATAATTGATAATGTTTTTTATAGGATTAATAAAATCATTGCGGTCTTTTCCTTTTGTGAAACGTTCAATAAACTCGCCCACGGTGCATAGGTGGAGACCGAATGGAAGAAATCCTCTGGAATCAAACTCTGGGATCATCGATGTGTTCTCAAATGGATAGTAGTGAAGAAGAGTTGAAGCGCTGTGATATAACCTAGGCCCAGGTTTTTCTGAGAAATGTCGGTTTTAAATTTTTCACTTTGAATTTATGCACCGGTTTTTCCATCGCAGGCAACGGAGTTGGTAATCCTGCACCAAAGACGATCACATCTCCCTGGCGTGCGATGGAATGAATGCAGCAGTAGCTGATGCAAGTCTTTCAAGCACCCCCAGCACTCGGAAAAATTGCTTCGAGTTCGCTGAATTTCGACCATTGCAAGCATCCTTCAGGCAATTCAGCGCCATGATCGATCAATCCCTTCAACAGTTGTGCGATCACTTTTTTGCGTTCTGGCTCAGCTTGGAGACTGCGGATTGCAGAATAGGGCTTTTCCCCGGTTAATGCTGTGTCGAAGAATGCGGCCTCGAAGTGAACTTTCGATGCAACCAGCCTTACGGCTCTATCCTCGATTTGCTTCTCAACTGCAGTGAGAATGTTTTTGTTTATCGTCCAGGCTGGATTGACGATTTCCTTCTCTTCGCCGGTCTTTTTGTTTTTGCTATTAGTTTTTGGAGTGTCGGTATCGTGGAGGATCGAATACGTCGTACCGAACTGGTTTAAAATCTTTGCGAGTGAAGCTATCGTTGCCTTTCCACGCGCTCGAATCACGTGCGTGTCCGGAAAGGATTTATCCTCGTCCATAATCATCCTGAAGGCTGAATACTCAGTGTCGCCCTCGACGAGAATCACGCGTCCGCCAAAGAAAAATTCACCTACATACGGATCATAAAGGTTCAAAAGTTTCAGATTGGCTTTATCGTCAAGGCTTAGCTGGGCATTTTCCGGCCGATATAAAGTCGTTCCAACAATTTCACCTTTAGCTTTTCGTTCTACGCGTACAACTGTTGAGTTGTCGCGGGACAGATCAATGAAGACAGGGGAGTGCGTGGTTACCATGACTTGCCACCCGTCCTTGGACGCTAGATCATAGAGTACCTTACAAGCATCACGGATTGCGTTAGGATGGAGACATAGTTCTGGCTCATCAATAAGCAGGACATTTGCCTTTTTCTGATCAGCGTCACTGTCCTTAAGAAGTTTCAGCGTCGCCCACAACATTGTGCGGCGCGCGCCACTTCCTTGCGATTCCAAATCTGACAGGTGGCCTTCCTTGTGGCCCATAGTCAGCTTACCGCCATCAGGAAAAAGCTTGAGCACGGAATCTGAGGCGTCCGGGGACTGAACGTATCGAACAACATGATCAATGAAAATCGTCGAGACAATTTCATTTAGGGCGGTTTCGGCCTCCTCAATCTTGCCCTTGTTGTGATCAAGCGCAAGCTTCTGGAACTCGTGTATCTCACCAAGAATCCTGTCATATAACTTGACGCCGTCTTTTTCGAGCAACTTTGCCGAATCTAGGATGGCCTTGCTCAATAGATTATGGATTTGTTTTGCTTGCGCTTCTGGCGGGTCGAATGCCCGAACCGGGTGGACCGCCGGGCGGCGGGCATTTGCGACGTTAGCGTAGCCCCACGGTTTCTTGCTATCCCACTCCTGAGTTTCGACATTCCAGCCGAAACGGGTTCCCTTACCAGGGGCCGACCAAATCCATTTTTCTTTGACGTATTTCCGGCCTTCTAGCGCGGCTGGCTTGCCATCCAGTCCACCCAGCCATTGCTTGCCGGGATTGCCGAAAATCACTTCAGTTACAAGTTCAATTTCAACAGGTTGGTCCGGATTAACTTCGCTGTTTGGAAAGTCATCAATGCCAAGCTTTCCGGCGGTTGCGCCCTCACTCATTGCGATCTCATATGCGCGAAGGATCGAGCTTTTTCCGCTGTTGTTTGGTCCGACCAAAACCACAATGTCGTCAAGGTCGACGCGAACGGGGTTGCTTCCTATGCAACGAAAATTTCTCACTGAAAGCGAACGGAGTTTTCCTCGTTCTAGGTCGCTTTTCTCCTCAGCCATGCGCTCCCCCATTGGCGTGAATTTGTTTGGAGTAAACAACCCTAAGAGGTGCGTTGAGTCGGCGCAATGCAAATTACTGCGAGCTGTTTCAAGGCTTCAGACGCATCATCACACCTCAGAACACCAACTGACTGGATTCGTTTATCTCGGCCTTTTGAAAGATTCTGCCGATTCTACGATCAGCTCCCAAAATCATCATTGACGGGTATCCCTGCCAATCCAGGTCAAGTTGGGAGTCAAAATCCCTGGCTTTGGCCTTCGCCACCAACCACCTGGGGGCCGCCTGATCGTTACCAATGGTGACGTCAGCGAGGGAATGATGCAGATATTGAACTGCCTGCAGAGCCAAAGCAACCGCAGAGGCAACGACATTTCGGTCGGCAAACAGGCTGCCGTCGTGGTCATTTGCGATTTGAAACGGACCACTCGCCACTGGTTTGTGCCCTGGAACGGTGAAATAAGCATAGCGAGAAACACCACGGAGAAATTCGCCGGTCGTCTGGTCGTCGTTTCCGGCGAATGTGGGATCGTTGCCGACCAATATGATGTCGATGCCGCCGTCACCCTCGTCGGACCTGGACACATATGCGCCTTCAATGAACAGGCCTGTCTGGCTATCGACCTGTAGGCATGGTTCCTGACCAAACAGGAAGAATGTGTGCGTCCTCGGAAGTTTTAAGTCACGAGCTGCCATAGTCGGCAGCTCCATTTCCATCAGCTCGGCACCGAGCCGCGAAACGTCGAAGATGCAATCTCCCGACGCGAGCACGTGGGCAGCTACGGGTTCGAGATAGGCAATGGTCATCAACCGTTCGTCGCGCTCTTCCGGAGACATGCCGCTGAATTCTTTCGAAACCGCCCATTGGCGGATAATCGTTTCCTGGCGGAATGTGTTCCGAAGCTCCGATGTTGCCAGTGAGCCGGATATCGTCAAGCCAAGCGCGTCGAGCCTGCGGCGGAAGACCGCCTCGAACATGGTCACGCGGCATGGATGAGGATATCGCATTGGGTTGGTCCTGGGTTGGGTTGCACCCAGACTGACCACAATCTCTGCAAGCAAGAAGGTCTTGACCGTGTGTCAGAGCATACGGCGAGCCCCATAGGGTAACGCCAGCGATTACGATTTGACGGGAATGACACGCAGGCCGTCAGCTATCGTGGTGGGCTGCTGATGCAATCGCCATGATAGGTCAGCGTATCAGAACCCTGACCAGTGACCGATACGTTGGCTGGCATCCGCAGCGAGAACACAAACTCCTGACCTTGGAACGTCGCCGTCATCAAACTTGAACCGACACTCAGGGGAACGGGTTCGTGTTGACCGATCTGGACAGTGTTGTCACTGCCACCCATGCCGGTACGGAAGATCAGCAACATCAATGGTAAGTGCTCAAATTTACAGGCAACGGGAGTCAAATTATCTGATGCGGTAGCGCCGCTTGCTCCATAGGCGAGAAATGACGATCCGCATACAAGCAATATCAACAGTCTATATAACGTCCAGCTCGGCGACTTCATTCCAACATCCATTTCTCGCACCAGCGAGTACGGCCTTACTTCGTCAGCCCTGTACTCCCTCGCCCCCAATACGGCGCTCGCCATCCTGCTTTGACGGCCTCTGCTTCGTTACAGAACCATTGTTCGCCCTGCGCGACGCTGACCTTGGTTTTCGCGTACCACGGTGACCAAGGGGCATGATAGATTTTGCCGCCCTTTGATATGTTCCCCTTAATGGGACACCCACTGGGAGCAGTCTGCTGCGCAACAGCCCATTTCTCTGATCTATACTCCCAGGCGGGTTGCGTCGGTGCCTGCCAGATTCCGGTTTTCAGTTGGCGCGCTTGATCTTCGGTATCGACGTAGTCCTCGGAATACTTGCGAAACGCCCAAGCTAATCCGGATGCCACCATTTCGTGATTGATATCCCTTCCATTTGCAAAACAGACGGCGATGGTTCGTCCATAGTCATCGGAACCTCTATCGTCGCAGTGCACCTGTCGATCTTTAACAAGTTCTTCCAACGCAGCAATCGCGGCCTGCCCACAGGGCCAGTTACCGCCGCGATCATTCGGACATTTTTGACCAGCTTCAGCTGCATCGATACCGTGCAAGCGGTACCGCACCCCGGCAACGTCCATGGTGTCTCCGTCCACCACCTGCAGCGTTTCCGCAGCCGATGCTAAAGAACAAGACAGCAAAAGCGCCTTAAACAAACATGCGAGCCTCAACTCAAAACCGGCTTTTTCCTTCATTCCGTTCCTTTTGGACACGCTCAGAGTAAAATTGAATTCCATTGGCAACATAATCTCTGAGTTTCTCGGTGCAACCTCAACCTAACTGTGTATTTCAGCGCATCCGATTGATTGGAAATTCGTTTTGAGGTTGTATGGCGGCAATTATGGATGGGGAGCCCTGTATGTCCGAGTTCGATCAACAACCTTTCGCCGACGCCGATCTGAAATCAAACCCGCAACCGCGCTGCCCATGCGTCCTGATCCTGGACGTTTCAGGTTCGATGGGCGGCAGACCAATTGACGAATTGAACGAGGGTCTACGAGCGCTGCAGGAAGAAATTCAAAGCGATAGCCTCGCGGCGAAACGGGTCGAATTCGCAATGGTTACGTTCGGGCCGGTGAACGTGGAAATGGACTTCATCGGAGCGGAGAACTTTTATCCGCCGACGCTCACCTCTCAAGGCAACACTCCCATGGGAGAGGCCATCGAAACCGGTCTCGCCATGCTCCGTGAACGCAAGGATCGTTACCGGGAGAACGGCATCAACTTTTATCGGCCCTGGGTTTTCCTAATAACCGATGGCGCGCCTACCGATAGCTGGCACAAGGCTGCTGAAGAGGTCAGGAAGGGCGAGGACAGCAAAGCCTTCATGTTTTATGCCATTGGCGTTGAAGGCGCGAACATGGAGACCTTGGCCAAAATCTCGGTCCGCCAGCCGCTTAAACTGAAGGGCCTTCAGTTTAAAGAGTTCTTCCAGTGGCTCTCGAACTCGCTGGGATCGGTTTCCCGATCAAACCCAGGCGAGCAAGTGCCACTTACCAACCCCACGGCTCCTGACGGTTGGGCCTTTGCAGGATGACAAGGTGGACCTTCGGTTCCGCATCAGTCAGAGGCATTTCCCATGTGAAAAATGGGACACGCCTCCAGGATGCGAAGCGCTGCTTTGAGGTGGTCGATGCTGACGGGGCATCCATCTTCTGTGCCGTAGTTTCGGATGGCGCTGGCTCAGCGTCACATGGCGGAGAAGGCGCTTCAGTCGTCTGCCGCACGATGGCGGAGGCTCTTCGTTCCCACTTCGTAAATGGGTCGAGGGGGATGCCGTCCGAAGAGCTGGTTTGGGATTGGGTGGACCAGGTCCGGGACCGGATTATTCATGCCGCGTCCCTGCGCTCCCTCAGTCCCCGTGATTTCGCAGCCACGATGGTTCTCGCCGTTACGGACGGGAGCAGCACGTTAACCGCTCATATTGGCGATGGTGCCATCGTCGCTCGCAGTGCAGCGGAACAGAACTGGCTGCTGTTGAGCGAGTCCCAAAACGGTGAATACGCATCGACGACCTACTTTGTGACCGATTCCGGCACTCCGAGGCTCAGGGTGGCGGAGCATAGTGTTCCGATAGATGCCATTTTCCTGTTCTCCGACGGGATAGAGAACCAGGTCTTGGACAGCGTAACGAACGAACCTTACGAGAACTTTTTCAAGCCTATGGTACGACCATTCGCATCGAGCACATCTCTCGGCCGGGACCATTTCTTGTCTGGCCGACTGTCGGCTTATCTCGATAGCGAGAAATTCGCCGAGCACACTGATGACGACAAAACGTTGGTGATAGCGGTTAGAAAATGAGCCTCGACAAACTCTTCGCTGGGACTGACGAACTGCATGTCGGAAAGCGCATCGGCAAAGGCGGTGAAGGAGAGGTCTATGCGATCACGAACATGCACGGGGTCGCACTGAAAGCTTACCTTCCCGCCTTCGTCGCTGCTCGCGAGGCGAAGATAAAGGCGATGGTCGCCGCAAATCTTCACGCGACAATAAATACGGTCGCCTTTCCAACCAAGGTTGTGGCGGACAAGCGAGGTACGTTCGTCGGTTTTTTGATGCGCCTAGTTCCCGAGCATAAGGAAATTCACGAACTTCAGACTCCCTCATCTCGACTAAAGCACTTTCCAAACGCGGATTATCGCTTTTTGGTTCGGACGGCGATCAATGTGGCAAGAGTGTTTGGCCAGGTTCATTCCGCCGGTTGCGTGATCGGCGACATCAATCAGCGAAGCATCATGGTTTCGCAGCAGGCCACCGTTGCCCTCATCGACACGGATTCATTTCAGGTTGTTCAGAAGGGGCAACAATATCTCTGCGTGGTCGGGGTGCCAGAATACACACCCCCGGAGCTTCAAGGAAAGTCTTTGAACGGTATTGTTCGGACAGTTGATCATGACGCGTTCGGGTTGGCAGTCGCGATCTTCCAAATCCTTTGTATGGATCGGCACCCATTCTCCGGTCGCCCTAAAAGCTCCGGGGACATCACGATTGAACAGGCCATCAAAGAATTCCGTTTCGCATACTCGATGCGAGACACAAAGATGCAGCCACCTCCATCGACAGTTCAGATGGCCGACCTTTCTCCTAAGATCAGGCAGAATTTCGAATTGGCGTTCTCGCCGCAAGGCGTTGGCTCCAGACCAACACCAAGCCAATGGATTTCCGCTCTCGAAGAGCTTGAGCAATCGCTTAGACCGTGCCCCAACAACAAGGCCCATCACTATTCGAGGGTTGCCCCCGATTGCCCTTGGTGCCGAATGGAGCAGGCGTTCGGCGTGCCCATGTTCATCAGCCACGACGCAAACGCTCATCACGTACCAAAGGGCTCTATCAGCGACGGGGTAGGTTTCAGCTTCAACGTTGTAGCCATCGAGGCCATCCTCAATTCGCTGACCGTACCGACCCAGATCAAAGTCGCGATCCCATCTCCCAAAGTCAGCTATTCCCCATCCGCCGAAGCATTGGCTTCTGCGTCGACAAATGCGTCGGATGGGAGGCTGCGCAAGGTCTTCGCAGTGGTATGGGGCGCTGCGACGATATTCCTCTTCGCTGCCGGTCTTCCGCCAATCGTGCCCCTGATCTCAGCAGGCATTGCGCTGTACCTGGCATTTCGCTCTGATAGCGCGGACAGCAGCTACCTTCAGAAGTACAAATCTACTGCCGAGAAAGTACGCGGGCGGGTCCAGCATCTGCAGTCAAACTCGCCAGCGGAAGCCGTTCAGGCGACCCGGGCGGCCATTCTTGAAAAGATCGACGAGTACAAAGCGCTTGTATCCGATTTCAAGAACATCGAAACCGATTACAACTCTTCCCGACGGCAACAGCAGCTGGATGCTCACCTGAGCGCACATGGCATGCGTGGCGCTAGAATACCGAAACTAACGTCCGGCGACATCGCGTCTCTAGCCTCCTATGGGTTTACCACGGCCTACGATGCATCGAGGCGTGACGTCCAGGATGCCCATGGTATCGGCCCGGTGAAGTCCGCCAACATCATGACATGGGTAAACCAGGTCGAGAGAAAGTTTCTGTTCCGGACTGACTACACCGCTGCCGATAGAGCTGCGTTGCAAACCAAACGTGACAACATCATTTCCCGACAACAGGGGTGTGCTGACAAGCTCTCGAAACTTGTCGATCAGCTGAAACAGCAATCCAAACAGCTCAACGACTGGATCGCAGGCAACGATGTCCAGCTTCAGCAGTTTGTCGAGGAGCTGGCCCAAGCCGAAGCTGATCTGCGTCATTTCAAGATCGCGGTTCCAGCATTGCAGCCCGTACTTCCGCATCAGCCTACCCAGCCTTCGTCTCGGCGGCCGTCATCCTACTCATCCACCAGCGGGACCACACGAACAACTTTCGGAGGCGGCAACAATTCCACTCGAACGGGCTCTAGCATTCCAAGTTGCCCTGTCTGTGGCTCTGGTATGCGATTGCGGACGGCGAGGCGTGGAAAGCGTGCTGGTCGTCAATTCTGGGGATGCGGCCGCTACCCGACGTGTCAAGGTACGCGAAATATCTGAGACAGCACCGTCGCGCCTGATGACCTCATTAAGGTCAGAAAAGTCGCCTACGTGCGCGCCTTAAGCTGCCTTGCGCAAATCGGCGATCTTTTGAAACTCCGACAAGAGATCGGGATGGAACTGAGCCAGGTAGCGAACGACCCGCACATTCGTGAGCGCTACGAACAGCCCACCTTGCCTTTGCTGATTGAGACCGCGAGATAAGCTCCGTCATCGACAGGAGTGGAACGGGATGGTTGGAGATCGCGCTGGTGCCATGCTTGGAGTCATGGATGAAGCCATGGATGAAGCCAGGCATGATGGAGCCTACCGGCGGATCGAGCTGATCACCGGGCGACGCCAGCGGCGGAATTGGACCGACGAGGAGAAGGCGCGGATCCTTGCGGAGAGCGCTGAAC
>Ga0209281_1001708_pt1 | contig 11362 bp, 10 predicted proteins | sample MedtruBG_FD_187514 | JGI IMG/M metagenome (GOLD analysis project Ga0209281, IMG submission 187514) | Root nodule microbial communities of legume samples collected from California, USA - Medicago truncatula BG (SPAdes) (version 2) | ecosystem: Host-associated > Plants > Roots > Nodule | place... | reverse complement strand
AACAATCCATGAGCGAAATGGATGACCTTGCCGCGTTTGCCGTGCTGATCGAAGCCGGCAGTTTTACCCTGGCCGCGCAGCAGTTGGGCTGCAGCAAGGGCCAACTCTCCAAGCGCATCAGCCAGCTTGAAGCGCAATTCAGTGTGGTGCTGCTGCAACGCACCACCCGGCGCTTGAGCCTGACGGCGGCAGGGGCGGCGCTGCTGCCGCAGGCTCAGGCGCTGGTGGTTCAGGTCGAACGCGCACGGCAGGCGTTGGCGCGGTTGAAGGACGACATGGCCGGCCCGGTGCGCATGACGGTTCCGGTGTCGCTCGGCGAGACCTTCTTCGATGGCTTGTTGCTGGAGTTTTCCGGGCAATACCCGGAGGTGCAGATCGAGTTGGAGCTGAACAACAGCTATCGCGATCTGGCCCGCGATGGCTTTGATCTGGCGATTCGCGCCGAAGTGGCCAATGACGATCGGCTGGTGGCCAGGCCGCTGTTGGCGTGGCACGAAATGACCTGCGCCAGCCCGGCCTACCTCGAGCGCTTCGGCGAGCCGGCGACGCCGCATGCCTTGGCCGAGCATCGTTGCCTGCTCAACAGCCATTACAGCGGTCGCGAAGAATGGCTGTATCACCAGCAGCACGAGTTGTTGCGGGTACGGGTCTCGGGTCCGTTTGCCAGCAATCACTACAGCCTGTTGAAGAAAGCAGCGCTGTCCGGCGCCGGCATCGCGCGTTTGCCGTCGTATCTGCTGCAAGCGGAACTGGCGGACGGCCGCTTGCGCTGGTTGCTGCGCGATTACCAGACCCGACGCATGCCGATGTATCTGGTGCACCCGTATCAGGGTGGATTGCCGAAACGCACGCAGGTGCTCGCGGATTATTTGATGGGCTGGTTCAAGCGCAGTGGCGAGGCGCTGGATCGACTCCAGTCCTGACATCGAACTTGTGTAGGAGCTGCCGAAGGCTGCGATCTTTTGATCTTGCTTCAAAAAATGAAAAGATCGCAGCCTTCGGCAGCTCCTACAGTTTCAGGTCAGCCTTGGAATCGGCGGGCAATCAGATGATCGATCGACAATTTGCCCGGCCCGGTCGCCATCAGATACAGCAACACCGCCGCCCAAGTGCCATGGGTCGGGTAGGCATCCGGGTAGACAAACAGTTGGATAGTCAGGGTCATGCCCAGCAGTGCCAGCGCCGAAAATCGCGTGGCGAAGCCGAGCAGGATCAGTAGCGGAAACACATGCTCGGCAAACGCCGCCAGATGCGCGGCAATTTCCGGCGACAACAGCGGCAGGTTGTACTCGCTCTGAAACAACGGAATCGTCGAATCGGCCAAACGTGGCCAGCCCAGTTCAAAAGTGCCGTCAATCAAATCGACGGCCAGTCCTTCGACCTTGGTTTGCCCGGATTTCCAGAACACTGCAGCGATGGAAAAACGCGCGATGAAGGCAATCAGGCTGTGCGGGATTTTTTCCAACAGCGCAATGACGCGCAAGACCAAAGCGTTCATGGCAACTCCTTGTAATTCAGCTGGGTGATCGCGTTATGCGCAATCAGTAAGGCGAGGGTTTGGGCGAGATCGAACGGCGGGCTGTTTTCTGCCGCCGCGAGCAGTGGCGAGCCCTGGATCAGATGACCAATGAACACGCTCGCACCCGCCTCAAGAGCGAACACCTCAACGTCGAGACCATTGCGCAGCACCAGGGCATGCTGGCCTTGATTGAGGCCAATGCCCGCCAGAGTTGGCTCCTGCTGATGCGCGGCCCAGATCGCCACGACCGCAAAAGCAGAGTCGAGCAGGTGCAGCGAGGGATGCAGTTCGAAACACAGTTCACTCAGCGACTGCGGATCGGCCAGCGCGGCACTGACTTGTTCAGGCCGGATCGGCTGCGCATCAGCGGCGTGGTAGGCAACAGTGCGCAAATGCTCAAGTCGCGCGACATCAGCCACATAAGGCACGCCGGCAATGGGTTCAAACTCTGCGATGAAGTCGGCGAAGTCTTCGCCATAGCGGCTCATCAACGGACTGTGTGGCGGCTGACTCTGGACGAAAATCGCTGCCATGGCGCGGAAGAACTCCTCGCCGACCAATTGCAGCACCACCGGATAGCTGTCGGCCAGGGCATTGATCAACGAGCTCTGCACGTTGTTGCGATAGACCGCGAAACGCCGCGACGGATCGGCGCCGTTGCGGCTGCACAGGCCCTTGGGATACGGCAGTTGCGCATTGAGCAGGGCGGCGGCGAAATCCGCTTGCGTGCTCATGCCGCACGCTCCGCTTGGCGCAACAGCGTCTCGGCTTGCTGCGCTTCGGCGAGCAAAACGTCGAAGGCCGGCACCTGGTTATCGCGTTCGATCAGCGTCGCTACCGGGCCGATACGTTGCAGCACTTGCCGGTACAGATCCCAGACGGACTGATCAATAGGCGCGCCGTGATCGTCAATCAGCAAGCGATCGCCGAGGTTGTCGCAATCTTCAGCGAAGCCGGCCAGATGAATCTCGCCGACCGCGTGCAGCGGTAACGCATCGAGGTAGGCCAAAGGATCGCGCTGATGATTGATGCACGACACGTAGACATTATTGACGTCGAGCAACAAGCCGCAGCCGCTGCGGCGGATCACTTCGGCGATGAACTCGGCCTCGTCGATCGTCGAGTGCTCAAATCCCAGATAGGTCGCCGGGTTCTCCAACAGCATCGGTCGTTTCAGAGTGTTCTGCACCTGGTCGATGTGCGCACACACGCGGTTCAGTGTCGGCGTGTCGTAAGCCAGTGGCAGCAGGTCATTGAGGAACACCGGGCCGTGGGTCGACCACGCCAGATGTTCGGAAAAAGCTTGCGGTTGATAGCGCTCGATCAGCTCGGCGAGGCGGTTGAGGTGCTGGCTGTCCAGCGGGCCTTCGCCACCGATCGACAGGCCCACGCCGTGCAATGACAGCGGGAACTGTTGGCGAATCAGACCGAGGAAATGATGAAACGGGCCGCCGGCCACCATGTAGTTTTCGGCGTGGACTTCGAAGAAACCGAGGTCCGGTACGGAGCCGAGCACTTCGAGGAAGTGCCCGGTCTTGAGCCCCAGCCCGGCGCGGGCAGGGAGCTCGGTGCGAGCTGCCTGAGTGCGCGGCAGGGACGGTTCGTGATGACTGAACATGGGCGTCACTCAGGCAGGCCGTGGATCAGGACTTGGCTTTGAAGGCTTCGAGCTGACCGAAACCGGTCGGCGAGGTTTTGCTTTCGGTGGTGGCGCAGGTGCCTTTCGGAACGAGCTTCCAGGCGTTGGCCTGATAGTCCATTTTCGCCGTGCCGGCGCAGGTAGTCCCGGCACCTGCGGCGCAATCGTTCTTGCCCTTCATGGCCACGCCGAAGCATTTTTCCATGTTGGCATCGGCGGCCTGGGCGGTGGAGACAGTGGCGATGCTCAGAGCGGAACCGAGGGCCAGAACCAGGGCGGTAGCGGACAGGGTACGGGTAGTCGCAGTCATGATGTTTCTCCAGTTTTTATCAGGGTTTCTGCAAGCGGTTTGCGCTTGCTTGTCCCTCTAGAGAACGGGTGGGGGGATGCGTTACAGGCGGGGCGAGAAATTTATAAAAAATTTCGGATTCAGCTGTAATCCTGTGGGAGCGAGCCTGCTCGCTCCCACAGGGTTACCTTGGTGGTGCTCAGGAAACAAAAAACGGCCCGAAGGCCGTTTTTTTGTGCAGCGATAACACTCAACCGCCGAGGTACGCCTCGCGCACTTTCGGGTCGGTCAGCAGCGCTTCACCGGTGCCTTGCATGACCACGCGGCCGTTCTCCAGAACGTAGGCGCGGTCAGCGATTTTCAGCGCCTGGTTGGCGTTCTGCTCGACCAGGAACACCGTCACACCGTCCTTGCGCAGCTGTTCGATGATGTCGAAGATCTGCTGGATGATGATCGGCGCCAGACCCAGCGATGGCTCGTCGAGCAGCAGCAGCTTGGGCTTGCTCATCAGCGCACGGCCGATGGCGAGCATCTGCTGTTCGCCGCCGGACATGGTGCCGCCGCGCTGGTTGAAGCGTTCTTTCAGGCGTGGGAAAAGTCCGAGAACCTTGTCCATCTGTTCCTGATAGTCGCCCTTGTCGGTGAAAAATCCGCCCATGGACAGGTTTTCTTCCACGGTCAGACGGGCGAACACCCGACGCCCTTCCGGGACCACGGCGATGCTCTTGCGCATGATCTGCGACGAGTCCTGGCCGACCAGTTCCTCGCCCATGTAGCGGATGCTGCCGCTGTGCGCCTGCGGCGAGCCGCACAGCGTCATCAGCAGCGTGGATTTGCCGGCACCGTTGGCGCCGATCAGCGTCACGATCTCGCCCTGACGGACTTCGACGTTGACGCTGTGCAGGGCCTGGATCTTGCCGTAGAAGGTGGAAACGTTTTCGAACTGCAGCATTTACGCTTCCCCCAGGTAGGCTTTGATCACTTCAGGATTGTCGCGGATCTGTTCCGGCGTGCCGTCGGCCAGCGGCGTGCCCTGATTGATCACGACGATGTGGTCGGAAATGCTCATGACCAGTTTCATGTCGTGTTCGATCAGCAATACGGTGACGTTGTGCTCTTCGCGCAACACACCGATCAGCGCCTTGAGGTCTTCGGTTTCCTTCGGGTTCAGGCCGGCGGCCGGTTCGTCGAGCATGAGAATCCGTGGGCGGGTCATCATGCAGCGGGCGATTTCCAGACGCCGTTGCTGGCCGTAGGCGAGGGTGCCGGCGGTGCGGTTGGCGAACTCTTTGAGGTTGACCTTTTCCAGCCAGTACTCGGCAAATTCCATGGCCTCGCGCTCGCTTTTGCGGAACGCCGGGGTCTTGAACAGGCCGGACAGGAAGTTGGTGTTCAAGTGACGGTGCTGGGCGATCAACAGGTTCTCGACCGCGGTCATGTCCTTGAACAAACGCACGTTCTGGAAGGTCCGCACCACGCCTTTGAGGGCGATCTTGTGGCCCGGCAGGCCCTGGATCGGCTCGCCGTCGAGCAGGATGCTGCCGCCGGTAGGCTGATAGAAGCCGGTCAGGCAGTTGAACACGGTGGTCTTGCCGGCGCCGTTCGGGCCGATCAGGGCAACCACCTGCTTTTCCTTGACGGTCAGCGCCACGCCGTTGACCGCCAGCAAGCCGCCGAAGCGCATGCTCAGATTTTCGACTTTAAGGATCTCGCGGCTCATTTGCGCAACTCCATGTGTGGGCGTTGCATCGGCAGCAGACCTTGTGGACGCCAGATCATCATCAGCACCATCAGCGCACCGAACATCAACATGCGGTACTCGCTGAACTCACGCATCATTTCCGGCAACAGGATCATCACGATCGCCGCCAGAATCACACCCAGTTGCGAGCCCATGCCACCCAATACGACGATGGCGAGGATGATCGCCGACTCGATGAAGGTGAACGACTCCGGCGTCACCAGGCCCTGACGCGCGGCGAAGAAGCTGCCGGCGAAACCGGCGAACGCAGCACCCAGGGTGAAGGCGGAGAGCTTGATCACGGTCGGGTTCAGGCCCAACGCGCGGCAGGCGATTTCGTCTTCACGCAGCGCTTCCCACGCGCGACCGATCGGCATGCGCAGCAGACGGTTGATCACGAACAGCGCGGCCAGTGCGAGCAACAGTGCAACCAGGTAAAGGAAGATCACCTTGTTGATCGAGTTGTATTGCAGGCCGAAATACTCGTGGAACGTCTGCAGGCCTTCGGCGGCTTTGCGCTCGAAGGTCAGGCCGAAGAACGTCGGTTTTTCGATGTTGCTGATGCCGTTCGGGCCACCGGTGATGTCGGTCAGGTTACGCAGGAACAGACGGATGATTTCGCCGAAACCCAAGGTCACGATCGCCAGATAGTCGCCACGCAGACGCAACACCGGGAAGCCCAGCAGGAAGCCGAACGTCGCCGCCATCAGGCCGGCAATCGGCAGGCAGATCCAGAAGCTCAAGCCGTAGTAATGCGACAGCAGCGCGTAGCTGTAGGCGCCGACGGCGTAGAAACCGACGTAACCCAGGTCGAGCAGACCGGCCAGACCGACCACGATGTTCAGGCCCAGGCCGAGCATCACGTAGATCAGGATCAGCGTTGCGATATCCACCGCGCCACGGGAGCCGAAGAACGGCCAGACCAGGGCGATCAGAATCAGCGCAATGATGAAATAGCGCTGGGTGGTTGGCAGGGTCAGGAAGTTGCTGGCCTTGGCCGGGATCAGCGGCATGCCTGGCGAAGAGCGCCAGGCCTTGCTGATCTGCTGGTTGAACAGCACGCGCAAGAACATCAGCACCGAGCAGATCGCGATGGTCGCGAGTACCGCAGGGCTGGTGTTGTGCACTTCCAGATTGATGCCGACGATGGTCAGTTTCAGACCCAGTACCGGGTAGGCCACCGCCCACACCAGCAAGGCACTGAACAGTGCCTGTTTAAGATTCCTAGTCATACTTTCTCAACCTCCGGACGGCCCAGAATGCCGGTCGGACGGAACAACAGCACCAGAACCAGCAGGCCGAACGCAACGACGTCCTTGTACTGGTCGCCGAAGATATCGGCACCGAACGCTTCCGCTACACCGAGCACCAGGCCGCCGAGCATGGCCCCGGGGATGCTGCCGATGCCGCCCAGTACCGCAGCGGTGAAGGCCTTGAGGCCGACAAGGAAACCGGCGTTCGGGTTGATCACGCCGTATTGCATGCTCAGCAGCACCGCAGCGACCGCCGCCAGCGCAGCACCGATGACGAAGGTCAGGGCGATGATGTTGTTGGTGTTGATGCCGAGCAGGTTGGCCATCTTGATGTCCTCGGCACAGGCGCGGCAGGCGCGGCCCAGGCGGGAACGGGAGATGAACAGGGTCAGGCCGAGCATGGCGATCAGGGTCACCACGAACACCACGATCTGCATGTAGGAAATCAGCACTTCTTGTGCGCCACCCGGACCGAAGGCGAAGTTGCCCGGGATCAGGTTGGGGATAGCTTTGTCCTTGGAGTCTTGCGCCAGCAGAACGGTGTTCTGCAGGAATATCGACATACCGATGGCAGAAATCAGCGGGATCAGACGGTTGCTGCCGCGCAGGGGGCGGTAGGCGATCCGTTCGATGCTGTAACCGTAGGAACTGGTGACGACGATGCTGGCGATGAACGCCGCGGTCATCAACAGCGGGACACTGTCGAGTCCCATCATGGTCAGCCCGGCGATGGCGATGAAGGCCACGTAGGAACCGATCATGTACACCTCGCCGTGGGCGAAGTTGATCATTCCAATGATGCCGTAGACCATCGTGTAGCCGATGGCGATCAGGGCATACATGCTGCCAACGTTGAGGCCGTTAACCAGCTGTTGGAAGAAGTGATAGAGGTCAGGCATTACAGCGCTCCTAAAAACCTGTACGCATTTCACTGGTGGAGTCATTTTCCCGCCCGGCCCCGTGGATCTCTATCCACTTCGAATCCGGGTTTTGCCAGCGAACCGCTGATGACGGTTTTGAGATTTTCAGGTGGGCCGACTGGCGGATCACGCCAGCGCGGCCCATACATTCGCAAAACAAAGCCCACGGCACGCCGTGGGCTTTATTGGCAGTCAGTCGGGCAAGGCCTTACTGAGGCGAAACTTCGGTTTTAGGTTTGCCGTTGTGCCACTCGTACACGACAAATTTGAAGTCCTTCAGGTCGCCCTTGTCGTCGAAGCTCAGGTCGCCGGTCGGGGTCTTGAACGAACCGGCGTGGATGGCTTCAGCCACTTTGGTAGCGTCTTCGGACTTGGCTGCCTTGATGCCTTCGGCAATCACGGTCACTGCCGAGTAGGACGGGAACACGAACGGACCGCTCGGATCTTCCTTCTTGGCTTTGAACGCGTCAGCCAGGGCAACGTTGGCCGGATCCTGGTCGAAGGATTTCGGCAGGGTCACCAGCAGGCCTTCGGACGCGTCCTTGGCGATCTGGGTGATCGAGTCGTTACCCACGCCTTCCGGACCCATGAAGCGGGCTTTCAGGCCTTTTTCCTGAGCCTGGCGCAGGATCAGGCCCAGCTCCGGGTGGTAGCCGCCGTAGTAGACGAAGTCGACGCCGGCTTGCTTGAGCTTGGCGATGATTGCGGAGAAGTCCTTGTCGCCAGCGTTGACGCCTTCGAAGACGGCAACCTTGGTGCCTTTCTTCTCGAGGGTCGATTTCACGGCGGTGGCGATGCCTTCACCGTACTGCTGTTTGTCGTGCAGCACGCCAACCACTTTCGGTTTCACGTGATCAGCGATGTAGTTGCCGGCGGCAGGGCCCTGGGCGCTGTCGAGACCGATGGTGCGGAAGATCATTTTGTAGCCACGGGCGGTGATGTCCGGGCTGGTGGCAGCCGGGGTGATCATGATCACGCCTTCGTCTTCGTAGATGTCCGAAGCGGGCTGAGTGGAGCTGGAGCACAGGTGACCGACCACGAACTTGACGCCGTCGTTGACGACCTTGTTCGCTACCGCTACCGCTTGTTTCGGATCGCAGGCATCGTCGTATTCAACGGCTTCGAGTTTCTTGCCGTCGACGCCGCCCTTGGCGTTGATCTGCTCGATGGCCATTTTCGCGCCACTGAACTGCATGTCGCCGTACTGGGCTACTGGACCGGTTTTAGGACCGGCGATACCGATTTTGATGGTGTCAGCTGCGAACGAATGGCTGGCAACCCCGGCCAGAACCATAGCGGCAAACAGTTTGGAAATCTGCTTAGTAGCCTTAGTCATAGTGCTCCACTCTTACTGTTGTATTTTTTAGAGTTCTGGCGCCGTAGCAGCAGAACCGGGTCAGATATCTTTGCGATACCCTCCGGGAAATGCCCCGGCAACTGTACCGGTACAGTGTAGAGCGCCGCTTGATCAACTGGGAAGCGGGCGCCACGGGGCAAAACTTGGGGGTGTCGCATTTTTGAATGAAAGAGACAGAATTGCGGCGGGGCAATCGGGGGCATATATCCCAAAAGGCAGCATTCCCTGGCGTTCCTGCTCTTTTCGTTCGGTGCAGCGATTTGCAACCGGGTTTTTCTGCCGGACCACCGACGTTATCATTCGCGTCGATTTCTTTTCCGGACAGCTCCCATGAATCAAGAACCTAGCACCCTCTATGCCAAGCTGCTTGGTGAAACGGCATCTATTACCTGGAAAGAGCTGGAGCCGTTCTTCGCCAAGGGTGCCCTATTGTGGGTCGACCCTGACCTGGATTTGATCGCCGCCGCCGAGGCCGTGGCATCGGATGAAGGCGAGAAAGTCGCGGCCTGGCTGGCCGACGACAAGGTCGCCAAGCTGTCTGAAACGCGGGCACTGGATATTTTCGAACGTGATCCGCAGCTGTGGGCCGTGGTGGTTTCGCCGTGGATTCTGATCCAGGAAAGGGCGGCCGTTTAATTGCCTGCACCCTTTTGGTGCCTCGATTGCCGCGCCGCAAGTGTGTAGCGGAGTAGCGTGATGGCACCTTGCCGTGGAGAAATGCCACGCCTCACGGTGACGTAAACGTAACGGGAACAGTTTATGGAGCGGCCCGAGGGTCGCTTAATTGTTTCTGGATGTTCGTAAAGCTGAATTGTCGGTGAAGTCGAGGGCTCCTTCGCGAGCAGGCTCGCTCCCACACTGGAAATGCACTTTCCTGTGGGAGCGAGCCCGCTCGCGAATGGCGTCAACTCGTTTCTGGATCAGACCGAGAACGTCTTCCCGGTATGGTTATTCAGCGAAATCACCTTGGTCTTGCCAATCCGGTGGCGGTAGATCTCGCGCAGGTACTTGATCGACTTCTTCACGCAATCACGCGACAGGCGAATGTCATTGATCGAGACGAACTTGTCCTTGTCGTTGATCAACTCACGGTATTTCTTTTCGTACATCGGTTTGATCGCGTACCAGTTGGTATCGAGGATCTTCGCCGGGTTTTCGAATTCGTTGAGCAGGTCGTCGATCCGCTCCTCGTCGAAGTCTTCCTGAATGATGAAGTCGAGAATCGAGTTATCCAGCGTCTCGTCGAAACGGTACGGATTCTTCGCAAAGCAGCGCTTGATGAACGCCACGATCAGCGTGAGGAAGTCGTCCGACAGGCACGGGCTCTTGGCTATCAGGGTGGTCAGCGACAGGTTGGCCGAAGCGCCGATAACCAGCGCGTAGCGCTTGAGCGTGGTGTTGGGGAACAGGCTGTTGAGGTGGGTCTTCAACCGGTTCAGGTCCATGTACGACAGTTTGTAGTCTTTCGGCAGCGAGACGATCGACACCACCGACGAGCAATTCTTGAAGAAGTGCAAATCGTGCAGCGCGGCGGCGTCGTAGCCGGAATTCTTGTACTGCTCAAGCGAAGCGCGATAACGCTTGGATTCGATCGGCAGCAGGCTGATGCCTTCGATGGCCTGAGTGACCTTGTTGAAGTGCGGCAGGTCGATCGAGCGGAAGAACAGGTCGTCGATGTTCAGGCGCTGCGGCTCTTTATCGAAGACCTTGAACTTGTCGCTGCTCGGCGGCGGGGTTTCCGGGACCACCGATTCGGCGTAGGCAATCGCCACCGGGCCGGCCAGACTCATGAACAGGTCGTTGGCGTCCAGGCGGATGGTTTCGCCGATGTCGATGCCGGCGCGGCGGAAGTAGTTCTGGTCGTAGTCGGTGGTGACTGCCTGCGCCGTCAGAATATTGAAGATCTGCTGCGAGATGTACTGGTTGGCGTGCTTCTCCATGGCATTGACATCAATGTTCTGGATATTGCCATCATCGCTTTCTTCGGCGTAACGCATGATGTCGTTGGAGATCAGCATCATTGCATTCCACGGGCGGATACGCCCCATCACGCTGGCTTCGCTGCTGTCTTCATTGGCGAAGTTGTAGGAGAAATCCCATTCCTCCGACAGGTATTTGCACAGCAGGCGCCCGGCGTTGATGTGCAGCGCCTCGGACATTTCGCTGCGGTGGTCGGAAATGTTCGGCAGCACGCAGATGCCGCTGGTGAAGATCGGCTCAAAGACAAACGAATGACCGCTCTTACCGTCATGCTCGTCCATCGGCTTGGTGTCGAAGGTCTTGTTCATGTACGAGTGCTGCTGCGCCAGACCGAACTCCGAGGCCATGCCCGAACCGGTACCGCCGCCGGCACTGAAGATCGAGAAATACAGGCGCGATTGGTTGGCCTTGATCCCGCAGCTGTCGATCAGGTACGAGTGGATCATTTTCCAGTCGGGGCTGGAGAAGCGCTGGGTGTCCTTGTTGAGGATGATCTTCGCTAGGTACTGGCCGAGGATCGGCGCGTTACCGGCGCCGCCGGCGTGGACTTCGGACAAGTCCATGATCTTCATTTTGCTGTAGTCGCGCAGGAAGCCGCTTTTCTCGCCCTTGCGCGAGAAACGGATGCGCCCGGCGATGTCCTTGTCGAGGTCGCCCAGCATCA
>Ga0209281_1001707_pt1 | contig 11370 bp, 10 predicted proteins | sample MedtruBG_FD_187514 | JGI IMG/M metagenome (GOLD analysis project Ga0209281, IMG submission 187514) | Root nodule microbial communities of legume samples collected from California, USA - Medicago truncatula BG (SPAdes) (version 2) | ecosystem: Host-associated > Plants > Roots > Nodule | place... | reverse complement strand
CGGCCGAGCGGCCCCGCATTGAAGCTGCTCTCGATCGTCCGGAAACACGGTCTCGAGATGTTGTCCTAGAAGGACACTGCCGCAGAAGGATAAGCGCGCGCAGTTCCAGCCGATACATTATGCGATCTATTTAGCCCAGAACGTGAAGATCCTTGCAACAAGCCGTGCCCGGGCTCGTGATGCACGGCTTCCTTCGACCAAGAACGAAGCCGCTCGCGCGACGGTGGCGCTCGTGGTGACGGTACAGCAGTGATGTGAATTATGTTCTACGGCCGACATCAGGCGGCGTCCCGTGGTAGCGGTTCAGCCGATATCCATCAGAGCCGCCCTATGATGGATCTCCGCCATGACAGGTTCGAAAATTCTGTTGCGGCGCTCGAGGTCAGCATGTTCGGCAAGATACGCCGGCACCAGCTCGGCAATCTCGTCGAAGATGGCCGGCTCATCCAACGCGGTCAACCGCCTGTCATGCATCACGATCCGACCGGCGACGATCACGGTCTCGATAGAGGAACCGTTCTCCGAATAGACCAAATGCTTAGCCAGATCGTTCAGTGGCATGAAGGGGTAGGTGCGCAAATCGAGAATCAGAAGATCTGCCGCCTTGCCGGCCTCAAGCGAGCCGGTCACCTGTTCCAGCAAGGCCGTCCTCGCACCGCCGATCGTCGCCATCGCGAGAATCTCGTCCGCCGCAACCCATTTCGCATAGTCGGGCCCGGAAGCGCTATGGATGAGGCCGGCAACACGCATAACATCGAAGATGCGCGAGGTGTCGTTCGAAGAGACGCCGTCGGTGCCGAGGCCAATCGTCACTCCTGCATCGAGCAGGCGGCGGATCGGGGCGATGCCAGCGCCTAGCTTCATGTTCGATACGGCATTGTGGGCGACGGAGACACCCGCCTCCCCCATCAGGCACATGTCCTCATCGCTTACCCAGACTGAATGCGCAATGGTTGTGTTGCGCTTCAAAAGGCCAAGATCGGCCATGTAAGCGATCAGCGACTTGCCGTGGAGCAAGTGGCCCGTTACCGCCTGGGTTTTGGTTTCCAAAATATGCGTGTGGAACGGCACGTGATTTTCGATTGCAAGATCCATGCAAGCGGCCATGAGATCAGGCGAGCAACGCTGCGGCGCCGAGGGCGCAATCATGAAATTCAGGCGGCCGGACTTGCCATGCAGGCTGGAGAAGGCCGACTTGCAGTAGTCCAGATACGCGGCGGCAGTCATGGGCGGGCCGAAATCGAGAAGGTCCTGCAATTGAGTGGGCATTACCTCGCGCGCGAAGGGCAGCGCTTCGAGGGTGTGGACGTTCATCACGGCACTCGACACATTGGCGCGGATGCCCGCATCGTCGTAGGCGCGGAACACCGTCGCCAGTCTGTCGAGATCGTGACGGGGCGGATCGAAGAAATCGTCACACAAGGTGGTGACGCCGTTACGCAACGACTCCATCGCCAGCAGCAGGCTGCGCAGGTAGAGCAGGCGTTCGCCGATCGGGTCGTTCATCAGCAGCGGGTAGGCATAGAGCAGCCAGACTTCAAGCGGCATGCGCTCATAGCGGCCGCGAAGGAAGGTCTCGCTGGAATGGGTGTGGGCGTTCACGAGTCCAGGCATGACCAGCTTGCGGTGCCCCTCGATGATGCTCGCATCCGGCTTGGCGGCAAGCGCCGCGCCCATCGCCTTGATCTTTCCTCCATCAATCAGAATATCACCGGTAAACGGCGCTGTACCATGGGTAGCGTCCATAGCGACGATCGTCGCATTGCGGATCAGGATTTCACTCATGGCAGGTTCCCCAAAGATTGAATGAGAAGGTCGTAGTAGGCGACGGGGTCGCCATCCCTGACATAGAAGACATTCTTCGGACGGTCGGTGGTCTGCCACCAGTCGGCGACCGTCATCCCCGCTGTCAGCGTGCCGTTGAGCTCCACCGAGACATTGATCTGCCGGCCTGAAAACATGTCCGGCGCCAGCATGAAGGCGGGCACGCATGGCCCATGCAGCGGTGCGCCCTCCCAACCGTATTTGTTGAGGTCGAAGGCTTGGGAATATTCCAGCATTTCGGCGGTCGCCACGCCGCAGCGGTTTGCCAGAGCCCGCATTGCGCTGAGCCGCTCCGGCGTCGAGCGCATTCGGTGTGTCACGTCGAGTGGCAGGAGCGTGGTCTTGATGCCGGCCTTCAGCACGACGTCCGCGGCTTCGGGGTCAACATAGCAGTTGAATTCCGCCGCCGGCGTGATGTTGCCGACCTCGAAATAAGCTCCGAGCATCGCGACAACCTCATGAATCTTGCCGGCAATGTCGGGCGCCTTGCGTAAAGCCATGGCCAAATTGGTCACGGGGGACAGCGAGCATATGGTGACCTCGCCGGGATGCGCGCAGACGGTGTCGATTATGAAATCGATGCCGTGCTTTTCCTGCGGCTTGATCGACGGCGGCGGCAGGTCCGGACCGTCGAGACCCGTCGGACCATGCACATGCTCGGCCGTGACCAGCGGACGGATGATCGGATGCGAGCAACCGGCGAAGACGGGAATATCCGGCCGGCCGGCCAGTTCCATCAGTTTCAGGCAGTTGGCGATGGTGTGATCGAGGTTGATGTTGCCGGCGGTGGCGACCAGTCCGAGAACCTCGAACGCTTGCTTCTGCCCGAGGATCGTCAGGATGGCAGCCGCCTGGTCCTGACCCGGATCGGTTAGGATGATCAGCTTGCGTGTCATGCGGCCACCCTGCCGGGAGCGCCGCCATCAAGCCACGCGTAAAGCTCCCAGGTCTCGCCGTCAGGTCCGCGGAAATAGAGGCACCGGGCGTTCCACGGGTAGTCGGCCGGGGGATTGACGAAGGTCACGCCATCTTTTTCGAGGTCCGCATAGAGGACATCGATATCAGCGGGACTGTCGACTCGCACCGCCACGAGCACGGCCGATGGCGACCCTACGGGCACGCGCACATCAGTGTGGCTTTCGATATGCGACCGCTCCCACAGCGCGAGCGTCAGCCCCGCGCCGATGAAATCGGCAAAGCCTGGTGCGCGGTGCTTGAGTTCGAAGCCGAGCTTCTGCGTATAAAAGCGGATCGACGCCTCAACGTCGGTGACCAGGATGCAGACATCCTGGATCGGATGGAGTTGCGCGAACTTCATGGTGCCTCCCTACTGATCCTTGAGTTCGGCGAACGAGCTGGCGGCCTTCGCGCCGCCGCGCAGCTTGCCGGAAAGCCAGACGCCGAAGACAGTCGCGAGATAAGGCAAAGCCTGCAGAAGGTCGTGTGGGATCTTGTCGCCGAACATCAATTGCGCCCGGATACCGAGCGCGCCAACGACGGCGAAGAACAGCGCAGCGAAAGTGGCCCCCACCGGATGGGAAGCGCCGAAGATGACCGCAGCAAAGGCCATGAAGCCGCGACCCGCCGTCATGCCCTGGGCGAAGAACTGCAGGCTGCCGGCGGCAAGTTCCGCCCCGCCGATGGCACACAGCACCCCGCCGATCGCCAGTGCCACGAGGCGCATCCGCGAGGGATTGGCCCCGACGCTGCGGGCAGCGAAGGGATGCTCGCCACAGGCGGCGAGGCGGAGACCGAAGCGTGTGCGGCGGAGAAGTACCCACATGCCGAAGACGAAAAAAGGCATGGCGGCGACCGCGATCGACAGCACACCATAGGCGCCGAAGGCCGGCCCGAGCTTCGGAATGCCGAACGGTGCGGTCACGCTCGCCTGGCTTCCGAAGATCGACTGAACGGCGAGCGCCGTGCCACCGAGGCCAAGGCCCGTCAGGCCGAGGCCGGCGATGATCGGATTGGCCTTGAGCCTGTCGATGACGAACCAGAGGAGGACGGAGGCAAGCACACAGATGAGGATGGCGATGAGGATGGCCGCAACGATGGAGTTGGTCAGCATGATGCCGACGATCGTGGCGCAGGCACCGATGATCATCAGGCCCTCGAGACCGAGGTTCCACACCCCTGCCCGCTGCGCAATGACGCCTGCGAGGGTGACGTAGATCAGCGGCGTCCCGGAACGCAGGATGGCGATGATGATCTCGTTCATGAAGGGCGTCCTCCGAGACGCAGCACTTGGTCGACGAGTTTCGACCTTGCTGTGATGAACAGCGCGATCGCCGCATTGATGATGTCGATCGCAGCGGCCGGCAGCCCGGCCATGATCGGCAGATAGAGCGCCGCCGAGGCAAGGCCGCCGAAAAACACCGCCGCCGCCGCAGTGCCGATCACGGAGAGATTGGCGACGAGTGCGATCAGGATTGCCGTGAAGCCGTGGGCCGGCAGGAACCCGGACGCAATGCGGCCGTTCGGCCCCATGAACTCGATAGTTCCGGCAAGACCCGCCAGTGCGCCCGAAATGATGAAGCTCGACAGGCCGAGCTTCCACAGCCGCGCGCCCTGCCACTCCACCATCGTGCCGTTGCGGCCGGCAAGGCTTGCAAGAACCCCGAATGCCGTGCGGTTGACAAGGAGCCACATCAAAATGCCGACGGCGGCCCCGATGGCGATGATGGTCGGGGATATGCCAAGCGAGTCCGAGATGCGGTAGGCCTCGTCGAGGGGGCGGCTCGATGCCTGCTGACCGGACCCCGAAGGATCCTTGAGCGGTCCCGAGGTCACATAGACCAGAAGCAGGCCGGCCATGAAGTTGCCCATCAGCGTGGTGATCACCTCGTCAGTGCCGGACCGTAGCCTCAGAAGCCCCGGCCAGAGAGCCCAGACGGCGCCGCCCAGCGTACCGGCAATGATGAGTGCCGGGATGACGAGGAAAGCCGGCCCGCCCTTGAGTGCCTCGGCGGCGAAGGCAGCGCAGATTGCGCCGACATAGAACTGGCCCTGTGCGCCGATGTTGAAGAAACCCGCCCGGAAGGAAATCCCGACGCCTACGGCCGTGATGAACAGTGGCAATGCCCATCTGAGGCTCTGTTCGATCGCACCGCTGCGCAGGAAGGCGCCGTCGGCCACCGCCCAGAGCATGAGCGGCGCATTGTAGCCGGCAAACTGGAACACCAGCGCGCACAGGATGAGCGCAAAGGCGACGAAGATCAGGCTGCGGGCAACCGTGACGAGACTGTCTTTCATGCGCTTACCCTCGCAGCCGCATCGGTCATGGCTGCGCCCACCGACGCGATATTGAAGGGCGCGTGGAATTCGCCGTTCACACGTCCCGACAGCATCACCACCACACGGTCGGAGATGTCGAACAGCTCGTCGAGATCAGACGAAATCAAAAGGATGGCGGCGCCGCGATCGCGTGCCTGCCGGAGCGCCTGCCACACGAAGGCGGTGGCACCGATGTCGAGACCACGCGTCGGCTGAGCCGCGATAATCAGCCTGGCATCGCGATCGACCTCGCGCGCAAGGATCACCTTCTGGGCATTGCCGCCCGACAAAGACCCCGCCTTCTGAGCTGAATTGTGGTAGTGAACGCTCCATTCCCTAAGCGACCGGTCGCAGGCTTCGCGCACCGCCGAGGGGCGGATCACCTTGAGCAGGCTTCCCTGCAGCAACTTCCTTGCGCTCCAGTTCTGCCAGAGCGAACTCGTGAGGCTGAGACCTTCGACGTTGCGCTCGAAAGGAATGATCCTGAGCCCAATCGCGCGACGGGCGGCGAGCGGTTTGCCGGTCACGTCATGGCCTGCAAGCACGATCGATCCGCCGGCAAGATCGGCAAGGGCGGAAATGGCGCGCACCAGCGTCTTTTGTCCGTTGCCCTCCACGCCTGCTATGCCAACGATCTCGCCTGGGCGAATGTCCAAATCAACGCCGTCGAGTGCGATGCCCTCACTGTCGGGCCGCGTGGAGACGGCCTTCAAGGATAGCACGCTCGGACTTTTCGCATTTTTTGGATGACCTGCGCCCTCGCCTGAGGGCGGTTTCGTTCCGACCAGCGCGTCGCGCTCATGCCGGTCGAGCGTCTGAGCAACCGCTTCACCGACGATCAGGTTGGCGAGCCTCTCGGCCGAAACCTCGGCTATCGGAAGCGGCCCCTCGACCTTTCGGCCGCCGCGCAACACCGTGACCGTGTCGGCGATGCCGAGCACCTCACGGATCTTGTGCAGGATCAGGATGACGGTAACGCCACGTTCCCTGAGGCGGCGGACACGAGCAAACAGCATGTTTATGCCGGAGGGCGAGAGCACCGCGGTCGGCTCGTCGAGGATGAGCACGCGCGCATCCATCACGAGCGCCCTTGCGATCTCGATGCCCTGTTGGGTCTCGATCGGCAGGTCGCGGATCCGCCGGTTTAGGTCAACTTGGACGTCGAGGTCGGCGATATGCCCCCGCCATTTTTTGGCGAGCCCCTTGCGGCTGTAAATACCACCTTTGCCAATGGCGCCAAACTCCATGATTTCTGCGACCGTGAAGGATGGCGGCAGGGCGAAACTCTGATGAACCAGCTCCACACCCGCCGTTCGGCTCACGCTGACCTTGCCGGTGCGAATTTCGTGGCCCATCACGTCGACGGCACCGGCAGTCGGTTGAACGAGCCCCGCAGCGACGCGGGCGAAGGTTGTCTTGCCGGCGCCGTTCTGGCCAACGACCGCGTGGATCTGGCCTGGAACAAACGAAACGGCAACGTCCGACAGTGCAGTCACGTCTCCGAATTTCACGGTCACATCCCGGCACTCCAGCGCAGGCTTCAGAAGGTTGCACATCAAAAGTTCCCATCGAGAGCGAAGGCTCACGGACCGTCAACAGGAAGGAAGACGATCCGCGAACGTCCGGCGGCCCTCCCCGAAGGCAAAGGCCGATGCCGGTTTTCCGTCAAGGCTCCGGGGCCGACCCTGCGGCCGGCGCCGGAGGCTCAGAGCGTGGTGTTGAACGGAACCTTGATGGAGCCATCAAGAATACCGGCACGCGCCTTTTCGACCTCGACAAGCGCTTCCTTCGCCCTGGCGTTCAGCTCAGGCGGCCCCTGTTCGGCGAAGACGGGCGAGGGAATGAAGTCAATGACGCCGGTGCCAAGGCCCGTATGCTCGTGCGTGCCGCCCTTCCATTCAGGACCGACGGCCTTCGTTGCCTCGTTGTAGAGCGAGACGCCGAAATCGAGGCCGACGATGGAGATGAGCGACTTCGGACCGAGTGCGTACTGTCCTGGCGCAAGGCAGCTCACCATGCGGCCTTCCTTTTCGTTGGCTGCGGCGATAATGCCGCCGTCGGTGGCGGCTGCGTCCGTCTGAATGTAGTCGATGCCGTCATTGTACATCTGGGCGGCGATTTCCTGGCCCTTTGCAGGATCCTGGAACGAGCCGGCAAAGGCGGCGATGACGCTGGCGTCCGGCTTGATCGAGTGGACGCCGGCTTTGAAAGCGTTGAAATCGGCGTTGAGCGGCGGGATCGAAACACCTCCGATGAAGCCGGTCTTGCCCGTGGTTGTCATCTTGGCCGCAAAGACGCCAGACAAATAGCAGCCGAGATAGTAGTCGTAGGACACCGTCACCACGTTCGGGATCGCCGGCTCGAAGGGGTCGGCGAACAGCTGGATCCATTTGGTACCGGGATAGGACGGCGCCAGCGCCTTGAAGGGCTCGGCCACTTCGTTGAAGGTGGAGATGATGATCGCAGCACCTGCGTCACCGAGCGTGCGGTAGATAGTTTCGTAGGTCGCGGGGTCCTGCGCGTAGATGGCACGGTGCTCAAACCCCTTCTCTTCCGACAGCTGCTTGAGCTTGGCGATCATCTGATCGACCGGGCCGTTGTCGCCGGCGGCCTGCGTGTGGACCAGTGCGACCAGCCCACCGGACGCCCTGGCAAATTCGGGCACAATGCTGGCGGCAAGACCGAGCGCAGCGGCGCCCGCGCTCGCCTGTAGGAATGTGCGACGGTGCATTATGTGTTGTGAAGCCTTGTCAGTCATGATCGTTCCCTCTTTTGTTAATTGTCTTGTGTCATGCGCATTCCGACACGCGCGGGCAATGGCGACACGTGCCTGGTCGTCTCAAAGCGGCGGCGAATAGGATGCAGGATTCATGATCGTCACCTCCTGCTTCTGGATCGCATCGAGCGCCCAGACCTCGGATATGAATTTTTTCCAATCCGGATCGGCGTACATGGCCGAGCGGCGCGCCTCGCGATCCGCAAGGCTGTCGTAGGCCCACATGAGAACGGTGGTGTGAAGCGTGCCGAGCTCCGAAACGTAGAGGCCGACGAATTTGTTGAGATGACGTTTCTGCACCGGGAGGCCGTCAGCCTCGTATTTCTTCATCCACTTGTCGACCGTGCCGGGCTTGAACGTATAGGTGCGGTGTTCGAGGATCATCGGATCACTCCCTTAGCTGTTCAGGATCAATTCGGCGCATTTCTCGCCGATCATGATGGCGGGCGCGTTGGTGTTGCCGCTCGAGATGATCGGCATGATCGAGGCGTCGGCGACACGCAGACCCGCGATGCCATGGACCTTGAGCTGCGCATCCACCACCGCCATGGGATCGTTACCCATCTTGGCGGTGCCAACAGGGTGGAACGTCGTCATGGCCGTGGCCCGTAGCCAGCGGGTCAACCCAGCGTCGTCGTTTGCTTCCGGCCCGGGCGCCAGCTCCTTGCCGCGATAGCGGTCGAAAGCCTTCTGGCCGACGATGTCGCGCGTCAGCCGGATGCCGTCAATCATCGTGCGGACGTCAAAATCGGACTGGAGGTAGTTCGCCTGGATCTTCGGTTTGTCGGTGGGGTTCGCCGACCGCAGGGTGATCTCGCCGCGGCTCGCCGGATTGACGGGTCCGACCCGGATAGTGAAGCCGTGATCTGCCTCGACCGCCCGCTTCTTGGCGAAGGGATTGGGGAAATGCAGGTTGGCGGTCTTTTCCAGCGCCGGCATGAAATGCAGCTGGATGTCGGGTGAGACGAGGCCGTCGTTCGAGCGAATGAAGGCACCCGCCTCGTAGGGAAACGTCGTCGTGATACCCTCGCCGAACAGCATCCCTTGCGCGACAGCAGGAATGAGCTTGTCGGCGCGCAGGTCGCCGAACAGCGTGACCGGCTCGCGGCATTCCCAGCTCATGACGCAGTCGACGTGATCCTGGAGGTTCTTGCCGACACCGGGAAGATCGAGCGTCGGCTTGATGCCGAGCGCACTCAGTTCGCCTGCCGGTCCGATGCCGGAAAGCAGCAGCGCCTTGGGCGAGTTGACCACACCCGCCGACAGGATGACTTCGCGCCCGGCACGTGCAAGGCCGGGTCTGCCATCCTTCAAATATCCGACGCCGCATGCCCGGCCACCCTCGATGAGAACACGCGTCGTTTCAGCGCCCGTCAGTACGGTAAGGTTCTTTCGGCCGAGCGCCGGGCGCAGGAAGGCCCAGGATGTGGACCAGCGCTTGCCCTTGCGGATGGTAAAATCGTATCGGCCAAACCCTTCCTGGGTCACACCGTTGAAGTCGTCGTTCTGGGGATAGCCGGCCTGCAGTCCTGCCTCGCAGAACACGTCCATCAACGGATTGTGGCCACGGGCACGGCAGACAGTGAGCTCGCCGTCCACATTGTGAAATTCCCCATTGCGCTGGATATGCGCTTCCGAGCGGCGAAATGCCGGCAGGACTTCGTCATAAGACCAGCCAGGCAGACCGAGCTGCGCCCAGCGATCGTAGTCGTGGCGATTGCCGCGCACGTAGATCATGCCGTTGATCGTGGAGGTTCCGCCCAGCACCCTGCCTCGCGGCCAGTAGAGGGAGCGGCCGTTGAGATAGGGCTCGGGTTCCGTGTGATAGTGCCAGTTGTAGATGCCCGAATGGAATAGCTTGCCCATTAGCATTGGCAGCCGGAAGAGCGGATTTTGGTCCTTGCCGCCAGCCTCGATAAGCAACACGCGGTTCGCAGGGTCCATCGACAGACGGTTCGCGAGAACGCAGCCGGCCGAACCCGCGCCGACGATGATGAAATCATATTCCGGGGTAGACGCCATGGTTCACCATGCGATGGGCCGGCCGCCCATCGCCTCCAGATAGGAATTGCAGAGAAGGAAAGGATTTTCCCGGCCGAGCACCTTGTCGGCGAAGGCGGGATGCTCGCGCTGGACATAGCCAACATGGCCCGCATGCCCCTCGCGAATGGCGGCTTCCGCAAGAATGTCCGCAGCCGCCGCGCCGAATCCGAGGAAGACGACCGGCTTACCCCGCGCCACCAGCATATCGATCACACGCAGCATCAAGGGTCGCCAGAAAGGAAGGTGCCCGCGCGACTGATGCGGATCGATATCGACCCGGAAGCGCGAGAGCGTCAGCGACGCGTTGAGCAGCAGCACGCCCTCGCCCACCCAGCGGCCGGCAATCACTCCGGGTGCCTCGAACGGGCCGGCGGGGTCGCACAAGAGACGTCGCACGTCGGGCCAGCGGTCGAAGCTTTGCGCCAGACTCTCATCGCCGAGACGCGCGGCCGCAATGAGCTGCATATAGGCACGGATGCTCTTGGAGAACATCTTGTCCAGCTCGGTCCACGCGGCCAGGTTGCCGGCCTCGAAGGCGCGACCCGTTGCCAGACCCGGTTCCGGATAGGGATCCTGGCCAAGGATCATGCAATGGACGCCGTTCGGAGCGATGTCGTCGAAGGCGGCGAGGACATGTGCACCCCGGGGCTGGCCGGGAAAGGTCTTGCCGCGGCGTGCGGGAAAGATCGGCTCCCAGGCCTCCAGATCGAGGCCGGCGTCGATGCGGTCGAAATCCTCGCCGACGGGTCCGAGCGCATACCGCCAAGCGTACGGAAGGTCACCCTCCCACCCGGCGAGCGTTTCCGCCATCGCCTCTTTCAGTCGTGCCGGCATCACGCCGCTCCCCCTGCGTTCGTTGAAATGAGACTAGACAAAAGCTGACCAAAGTGTCAACTTTTAAAAGGAAAAAAATGACGAATGGGTCAGTTTTTTTTGACCAGATCGTCGGTTTTTGAATAGTGGCGCGCTTGCATTTCGCCGTAAAACGCGGCAATTGCGGAAACGACCTCGCCGCCACGCATGATTGCCTGGTAGGAAGCGGCGACGTGAGAGGGACGAGATCGCATGGCAACGGCAGCACGGGATCCAGAGGAGCGCATCCGCGAACGCAACATGCGCCTCATCATCAAAACTGGGATCGAGATATTCGCGCGCAAGGGCTTTGATGGTACGCGGATCGCCGAGATCGCCGAGGCCTCGGGCCTGCCCAAGGCCAACGTCTATTACTATTTCTCTTCTAAGGAGGAGATCTACAGGGCCATCATTGCGCACCTCATTACCAGCTGGGACGAGGCGCTAAAATATATTTCGCCCGAGCGTGAGCCGGCGGAGGCCTTCCGGCTCTACATCAAGGCAAAGCTCGACTACACGCGCAAGAACATCGCCGAGTCCCGGCTCTTCGCCAGTGAGATCATTCAGGGAGCGCGGTTCCTGAAGAAGAAGGATCGCGA
>Ga0209281_1001704_pt1 | contig 11405 bp, 15 predicted proteins | sample MedtruBG_FD_187514 | JGI IMG/M metagenome (GOLD analysis project Ga0209281, IMG submission 187514) | Root nodule microbial communities of legume samples collected from California, USA - Medicago truncatula BG (SPAdes) (version 2) | ecosystem: Host-associated > Plants > Roots > Nodule | place... | reverse complement strand
AAGAGGCCCGAAGGTCCCCCTCTTTGGTCTTGCGACGTTATGCGGTATTAGCTACCGTTTCCAGTAGTTATCCCCCTCCATCAGGCAGTTTCCCAGACATTACTCACCCGTCCGCCGCTCGTCACCCAGGAGCAAGCTCCCTGTGCTACCGCTCGACTTGCATGTGTTAGGCCTGCCGCCAGCGTTCAATCTGAGCCATGATCAAACTCTTCAATTTAAAAGTGTTTGATGCTCAAAGAATTAAAACTGTTTATAAAATCAGTAGTCACTCTTCAAGACTTGATATTTTGTTGCATCCGAAGATGCTGAGATATCAATCCTGCGAGTGCCCACACAGATTGTCTGATAAATTGTTAAAGAGCAGTGAGTTACGCGCTTTCGCTTGCTAACTCGAGGTGGCGTATATTACGCTTTCCTCTTTCAGAGTCAACCCCGATTTTCAGGATTTTTTCTCTTTATCGAACCGGCTAATTTGTGAAGTGATTCACTGTGCCGTCTCGATGGAGGCGCATTATAGGGATCCCACTTTTTAGCACAAGTACTTTTTCGATCTTTTTTTCTGAATGTTTAGTTTTCACACTTTTCGCTGAGATCCTGTTCGATCTGCCCTCTTTCCAGCCCTTTACTCCCTTGCCATTGCTCAAGAAAGCAGCCACAGTCTATTCATGCAATGAATTTACCTGAGGTGTTTATGTCTGCGGTACTGCGTGCTTTTCAAAAAACTTTCCCAAAACTGGGCGAACGAGTCATGGTTGATCCCACCAGCGTGGCGATCGGTGATGTAAAACTGGCTGACGATGTCAGTATCTGGCCGTTAGTCGCCATTCGCGGGGACGTAAACACCGTGACGATTGGCGCACGTACCAACATTCAGGATGGAAGCGTTCTTCATGTTACCCATAAGTCTTCTTATAAGCCCGAAGGGAACCCGCTGATCGTTGGCGAAGATGTGACGGTAGGCCATAAGGTTATGCTGCACGGCTGCACGATTGGCAATCGGGTATTAGTCGGTATGGGATCGATCTTGTTGGATGGGGTAGTAATAGAAGATGATGTGATGATTGGCGCTGGCAGCCTGGTACCGCAGAACAAACGTCTGGAGAGCGGTTATCTCTATTTAGGCAGTCCGGTAAAACAGATTCGCCGTCTGACTGAAGCGGAGCTGGCCGGCTTGCTCTACTCCGCTAACAATTATGTCCGCTGGAAAGATGAGTATCTGGCTCAGGACAGCCAGTACCAGCCCTGATCGCCTTCCTGCTCGTCTTCGATAAGGCTTTCGACTTCTTCTTCAATATCCCAGCGATGCTCCCGGAATAAAGAGAGCCACTCTTCTGCGCAATTGCCACCAAAGCGAGCGGCAATTGCCTCCGAGGCCATAGCACAACCCACCTGAAAGCCATTAACCAACGCCGGAAAGCAAACAGCCTGGCGTTCTTCATCCCAGCGTTCACGATCCGGGAACTGAATGGCCTGGTTCACGCCGTCATTTCTCTTTTCAAAGTTTCAATAACCGGTGCAACCTCCGGCATAACGCCATGCCAAAGCATAAAGGCATGTGCGGCCTGCCCCACCAGCATGCCCAAACCGTCCGCATAGTGGACTACGCCGTGCCCGACGGCCCAGTTCAAGAAGGGCGTCAGTCCTTTCTGGTAAAACATGTCATAACAGCTTACGCGGTGCGAAAGGAGAGAAACCGGCAACGCAGGAATTTCGCCGCCAATCCCGCTGGACGTGGCATTGATCAGCAGATCAAACTCATGCCCTTCGAGCTTATCCATTGCGACGGCATTAACGCTGCCCGTGTGGTGAAAGAGCGTGGCAAGCTCTTCGGCCTTTGCAAACGTTCGGTTAGTTATCGTAACCGAGCAGTCCAGTGACAGAAGCGGTAACAAAACACCACGTGCGGCACCGCCGGCGCCCACCAGCAGAATACGATCGCCAGGTTTGATCAGCTTCAAACGTTCAAGATCGCTCAATAAACCAATACCGTCGGTATTGTCCCCAAGCAAACGACCATCCTCCAGGCGCTTGAGCGTATTGACCGCGCCCGCAAGTGCTGCGCGCTCCGTCAGTTCGTCCGCATGGGCAAAAGCCTGCTCTTTAAAAGGCACCGTGACGTTGGCGCCTCTGCCCCCTTCATTAAAGAAAGCATCCAGCGTTTCAACAAACTCGTCCAGCGGAGCAAGCACGCGTCCGTAAGAATGCTCAATGCCTGTTTGCCCGGCGAAAAGGCGGTGAATAAGAGGAGACTTGCTGTGTTGAATAGGGTTCCCGAAGACGGCGAAGGTTTCCATAATTACCCCTGACGGAAGAGTTCGCCGGTTAAGGCATCGCGGATTTCTGAAGGGTTCAGTCGCCCACCGGTGTCTCCCATAAGCACCGGGAAGCTCTCACCAAACTGCTGCAGGACTTCCTGCGCAGTGCGGCACGGAGGCAGACCTGTAAGGTTCGCACTGGTCGACACCAGCGGTTTATCGTAGGCAAGGCATAGCTCTTTCACTAGCGGGTGATTGGTCACGCGCACCGCCAGAGAATCAAAACGCCCGGTCAGCCATTTTGGTGTGGAAGGCAAAGCAGGGAAAACAAACGTAACTGGCCCAGGCCAATTGGCGAACACCGAGGAAAGCCGTTCTTCGCTCAGTGCAGCGACGTTAATGTAAGGTTTCAGTTGATCAAAATCGGCCGCAATAAGGATAAGTCCCTTTTCTACCGGACGCTGTTTCAGTTCTAACAGACGGGTAACCGCGAGCTCACTGTCGGGATCGCAACCGACGCCAAATACGGCTTCGGTTGGGTAAGCGATGACTTGCTGTTCTTTCAGGGCCGCTACGATCTGCGCGAGCTGGCCTTCAGGCAGGTTATTATTCACTGGCTTATTCCGCCGTTACCGGCTTTCCACATTGTTTATTGGCACAGAAGCGTTTCACGCCCTGGGCCGTTTTCTTTTCAATAAGCAGCGGGTACTGACAGTCAGAGCAGATGCCCGCTACCGGCTTCAAGTTGATGACGAACTGGCACTCCGGGTAGCAATCGCAAGACCAGAAGGTTTTGCCGTAGCGCGAACGCCGCTGAACCAATTGCCCTTTCTGGCATTGCGGGCAAGCTATCGCGGTCTCATCAGGTTTATCAATGACTTCCGTGTGTTCGCATTCAGGATAGTTGCTGCAGCCGATAAACATGCCAAAACGCCCCTGACGTAACACGAGCGTGGCCTGACAAACCGGACACTGCTGACCATCAAGCACTTTAACTATATGGCCATCGGCCTGGCTCTTTAGCGGGCGAACATAGTCGCATTCCGGGTAGTGGGAACAGCCCAAAAATGGGCCGTGTTTACCGGAACGTATTGTTAACTCTGCCCCGCATTGGGGGCAGGGTTCATTTTTTGGCACCGAGAACAGTGCTGACTTGGCCATAACATCTCATGCTGCAACTCAATTTAGTGCAGCATACCTTCATTTGCCTCGAAGAGTAATTCTTCCATTTGCTGGTAGGCGTTTTCACAACCCGGAATATTGAACAACACCATCAGCACAACCCATTTCAGATCTTCAAGTTCGAATTCTGCGGTATCCAGCGCCAGTACGCGCTCAATAACCATTTCACGGGTTTCGAGATTTAGCACCTGAATCTGCTCAAGGAACAGTAAAAAGCCCCGGCAGTCCGCATCGAGCCGCTGGCTCTCTTCTGCGGTGAAAATACGCATGGAGAGAGGATCCGCAGCAAGCTGCATCGGCTCGGTCAAACCTTCCTGATAGTCAGCCAGCTTTTCAAGCCACACTAAGGCGTTAAAAATGTCCTCACGATCAAAACCCGCGTCGGTGAGATCGCTCGTCAGCTTATCCTGGTCAACGCGCATTTCTGCTTCGCTGTGGATGTAGGTTTCAAATAAGTACATTAGTACGTCGAACATGGCATGCCCTCCTCAATCGGACATAGCCGCCGGGTACAGCTGCGATCCATCCTGCTAACTCCAGTTCGAGTAGCTGAGCTACCGTCTCTGGCACAGGTTGGCCGGCACGTTCAGCGACGACGTCAACAGGTGTAACCTCATCTCCTACGTTAGCCAACAGATTGGGAAATGGCAATGCGCCGTCTTGTTGATTTGGCGAATATATTGGCACATTGTGCGAAGCGGGGAGCCAGTGCAGTTCAGAGGACAGATAATCGAGGATATCCTGCGGGCTTCGGGCCAGATTTGCACCCTGCTGAATCAGCCAATGTGGGCCTTCACTGCCTGGGCTACCAATCGTGCCTGGCAAGGCAAACACCTCTCTTCCCTGCTCAACGGCATAACGAGCGGTAACCAGAGATCCGCTTCGCTCCCCGGCCTCCACCACCAAGACAGCCCGGCTTAATCCGCTGATGACACGATTGCGCCACGGAAAGTTCGATGGCCACGGCGTGCAGGAAAGGGGAAATTCAGACACTACTGCCCCGCCCTGTTCCACAATTTGCCTGGCCAGCATCAGATGGCGTTTAGGATGAACGCTGCCTAAACCATTACCCAGCACGGCAATTGTTTTACCTTGAACACTCAGGGCAGCACGATGAGCAACACCGTCAATTCCCAAAGCCAGACCACTGGTTATTACCAGCCCTGCCTGAGCAAGTTCCTCACAGAACTGCCGACAATTGCGTTCACCGTAATCGGAGAGATTACGACTGCCGACAACGGCGAGCTGATTTTGGCTAAGTTGCGAGGGATCCCCGGCTACAAAGAGGGCTGCAGGATAATCATTTATAGCGCGAAGCTGTTCCGGGTAATGAGCATCTTCCGCCGTCAGCAAGTAGTGCCCCGGTTTATCAAGCCATCTGAGACTGGCTTCAAGCTGACGCTCATCAAATGCATTAAAGAGTGCACATTCGCTTGCGCTTAATCCCGAGCCAGGCAAGCTTGCTCTATCTATTGCGGGGCTGCGTTGCAGGAAGTGGGCTATTTTTAGGAACTTATCACCACTTAGTCCTTTAACAGCCATAAGACGTAACCAAATCTCCGTTCGCAGCACCATTTCCTCCTGCCACAGGCCATAAAAGCAATCCTTGCGATTGGTCACTGATGCTGTCAATCAGCCGGGGAAATGTCTAGAATAGAGGGAATAATCCTTTCTACTACTGAACACAGCTCTGGATATTTATGGCAGTTTTGCAAGTATTACATATTCCCGACGAGCGCCTTCGCAAAGTCGCTAAACCGGTCGAAAAAGTGAATGCGGACATTCAGCGCATCGTCGATGATATGTTCGAAACAATGTATGACGAAGAAGGTATTGGCCTGGCCGCTACGCAGGTTGATATTCATCAGCGCATCATCGTTATTGATGTTTCTGAAAACCGCGACGAGCAGCTGGTGCTGATTAACCCAGAGCTGCTGGAAAAAAGCGGCGAGACCGGTATCGAAGAAGGCTGTCTGTCTATTCCGGAACAGCGAGCACTGGTGCCACGCGCGGAGAAAGTGAAGATTCGTGCGCTGGACCGTGAAGGTAAAACGTTTGAACTGGAAGCGGATGGTCTGCTGGCTATTTGTATCCAGCACGAAATGGATCACCTGGTCGGTAAACTGTTTATCGATTATCTGTCGCCGCTGAAACAGCAACGTATTCGTCAGAAAGTTGAAAAACTCGACCGTTTGAAAGCGAAAGCTTAAGGACAATAAGCAACGTGTCAGATTCTCTGCGTATTATTTTCGCCGGAACCCCCGATTTTGCAGCGCGTCATCTTGACGCGCTGTTGTCTTCTCAGCACCAGGTTGTCGGCGTCTTTACGCAACCAGACCGCCCTGCAGGCCGTGGTAAAAAACTTATGCCAGGCCCGGTAAAAGTGCTGGCTGAAGATAAAGGCATTCCGGTCTTTCAACCCGCTACGCTTCGCAAGGCGGAAAATCAGCAGCTTGTTGCCGATCTCAATGCCGATGTGATGGTTGTGGTTGCCTACGGCCTGATTTTACCGCAGGCGGTGCTTGATATGCCTCGTCTGGGCTGCGTGAACGTACATGGTTCGCTACTGCCACGCTGGCGCGGTGCCGCACCGATCCAGCGTTCTTTATGGGCGGGCGATGCAGAAACTGGCGTCACAATCATGCAAATGGACATCGGCCTCGATACCGGCAATATGCTGTATAAGCTGTCCTGCCCGATTGAAGCAGAAGATACCAGCGGTACGCTGTACGATAAGCTGGCAGGACTTGGTCCACAAGGTCTCCTGGACACGCTTCAACAGTTAGCCAACGGAACAGCCAAACCAGAAGTGCAGGATGAAGCGCTGGTGACCTATGCTGAGAAGCTCAGCAAGGAAGAAGCACGCATCAACTGGAATCTTTCCGCCGCTCAATTGGAACGCTGCATTCGCGCCTTTAACCCGTGGCCAATGAGCTGGCTGGAGATTGACGGGCAGCCGCTGAAAGTCTGGCGTGCTTCGGTCATCAGCACTCAGGCAAACTCGGTGCCCGGCACCATTGTTGCCGCCAGTAAACAGGGCATTCAGGTCGCGACCGCTGACGGCATTCTGAATCTTGAAGAACTGCAGCCCGCCGGTAAAAAAGCCATGAAAGCACAGGATCTCCTGAACTCACGCCGTGAATGGTTTGAGCCTGGAACGGTCCTGGCCTGATAAAACCGCACCTATACGCCCGGGGTAACCTGGGCATTTTTGTTTATAGCGCTGGAAAAACCAGAGCACGGTAATGAAAAAAACACTGAATCTTCGCAGCCTGGCTGCCCAAACTATTGAACAAGTTGTCGAGCAAGGACAATCATTAAGTAATGTACTGCCTGCGGTACAGCAGAAAGTCTCGGATAAAGACAGAGCCCTGCTGCAGGAGCTGTGCTTTGGCGTGCTGCGTACTCTCCCGCAGCTGGACTGGCTGGTTGGCAAACTCATGTCGCGTCCGATGACCGGAAAACAGCGCACGATCCATTACTTAATTATGGTCGGCTTCTATCAGCTTCTGTATACCCGCATTCCTCCACACGCGGCGCTTGCCGAAACCGTTGAAGGCGCAATCGCTATTAAGCGGCAGGCATTCAAGGGCTTAATCAACGGCGTACTGCGTCAGTTCCAGCGTCAGCAGGAAAGCCTGATGGCGGAAGCCGCTAATCATGAAAGTCGTTTTCTGCACCCAAGCTGGCTGCTGCAGCGCCTGAAGAAAGCTTATCCGGAGAGCTGGGAAGCCATTGTCGATGCGAACAATCAGCGTCCCCCAATGTGGCTGCGTGTAAATCGTCAGCATCATACCCGAGAAGCCTGGATGGCATTGCTTGCTGAAGCAGGTCTCGAAGGACATATCCATCCAAAATACAGTGACGCGGTGCGCCTTGATGCACCGGCCCCTGTCCAGGCTTTACCAGGATTTGAACAAGGCTGGGTGACGGTTCAGGATGCTTCTGCTCAGGGAAGCGTTGATCTTTTAGATCCGCAAAACGGCGATACCATACTGGATCTTTGTGCCGCCCCAGGCGGCAAGACGACACATATTCTGGAAGCTGCACCGAACGCAAAAGTCATGGCCGTCGACGTTGATGCTCAGCGTCTGAAACGCGTGCATGAAAACCTTGCGCGGTTAGGTATGAAAGCAGAGGTGAAGCAGGGAGACGGTCGTTTCCCGGTACAGTGGTGCGGCGACACTAAGTTTGATCGCATTCTGCTTGATGCACCGTGCTCGGCAACCGGCGTCATTCGTCGCCATCCAGACATCAAGTGGCTACGCCGTGACAGGGATATCGCCGAGCTGGTTGCCCTGCAAAAAGAAATTCTGGACGCTATCTGGCCTCACCTGAAATCAGGCGGTACGCTGGTTTATGCTACCTGTTCTATTCTGCCTGACGAAAACAAAGATCAGGTCAGCGCGTTTCTGGCGAGTCATGCCGATGCCAAACTGGTTGAAACCGGTGACGAAAAGAGGCCCGGCATTCAAAATCTGCCCGCGGCAGACGACGGCGACGGCTTCTACTACGCTAAGCTAATTAAGAGCTGACTCCCTTCAGGGCAAGTCATAAGTTTCATCACTCGTGAAGCGATAAACGATGAAAATAATCATTCTGGGTGCCGGTCAGGTCGGCGGCACTCTGGCGGAAAACCTGGTCGGTGAGAACAACGATATCACCGTCGTCGATACCAACCAGGCTCGCCTGCGTATTCTGCAGGACAAGTTCGATCTGCGTGTAGTCCAGGGCCATGGGTCTCATCCCCGGGTACTTCGTGAGGCGGGTGCGGATGACGCAGACATGCTGGTTGCCGTTACCAGCTCTGATGAAACGAATATGATCGCCTGCCAGGTGGCCTATTCACTGTTTAACACGCCAAACAGGATTGCCCGTATTCGAGCGCCGGACTATGTTCGCGATGCGGAGAAACTGTTCAATGCGGAAGCGGTGCCTATCGATCACCTGATTGCTCCAGAACAGCTGGTCATCGACAATATTTATCGCCTGATTGAATACCCTGGCGCACTTCAGGTCGTAAATTTCGCAGAAGGCAAAGTGAGTCTGGCGGTAGTAAAGGCCTACTACGGTGGTCCACTGGTAGGTAATGCACTTTCCACCATGCGCGAACATATGCCGCATATCGATACGCGTGTCGCCGCAATTTTCCGTCATGATCGTCCTATTCGCCCACAGGGGTCGACCATCGTTGAAGCAGGCGATGAGGTCTTCTTTATAGCGGCTTCGCAGAATATCCGTGCGGTTATGAGCGAGCTTCAGCGTCTGGAGAAACCTTATAAGCGTATTATGCTGGTGGGCGGCGGTAATATTGGCGCAGGTCTGGCCCACCGCCTGGAGAAAGATTACAGCGTAAAACTGATTGAACGCGACCAGCAGCGCGCTTCTGAGCTTGCGGAAATGCTACAAAATACCATCGTATTTTATGGCGACGCCTCAGATCAGGAATTGCTGGCTGAAGAGCATATCGATCAGGTCGATCTGTTTATTGCGGTTACCAACGATGATGAAGCCAATATTATGTCGGCCATGCTGGCCAAGCGTATGGGGGCCAAAAAAGTCATGGTTCTCATACAGCGTAACGCCTATGTCGATTTAGTGCAGGGCAGCGTTATCGATATTGCTATCTCTCCCCAGCAGGCAACGATTTCTGCCCTGTTGGGACATGTTCGCAAAGCCGATATTGTTGGTGTTTCATCCCTTCGCCGCGGCGTTGCTGAAGCCATCGAAGCCGTTGCACACGGTGACGAAAGTACTTCCCGCGTTGTAGGACGAGTGATTGATGAAATAAAGCTTCCGCCAGGGACGATCATCGGCGCCGTGGTACGTGGCAATGATGTCATGATCGCCAATGACAACCTGCGTATAGAGCAGGGCGATCACGTGATTATGTTCTTAACGGATAAGAAATTTGTCAGCGATGTAGAGCGGCTGTTCCAGCCAAGCCCATTCTTCCTCTAAACTCACCGGGGCAGAAATCTTTCTGTCCCGTTTCTTTGTAAGAAAACCACTTTACTATTATGGAATTAACAAAAAAATCTTATTTCCTGCGGCAATGGAAATTAAGACATCCTTTGTTAGAATTATTACTGTCAGCCGGCACAAGGAGAGATAAATGAGTATTTTAAAAGAGTTTCGCGAATTCGCGATGCGCGGGAACGTTGTTGATTTGGCAGTGGGTGTGATTATTGGTGCAGCATTCGGGAAAATTGTTTCCTCGCTGGTTGCGGATATTATTATGCCGCCACTGGGTCTGCTGATTGGGGGGGTTGATTTTAAGCAGTTTGCACTGACGCTGCGTGACGCGCAGGGTGATGTGCCTGCAGTGGTCATGCACTACGGCGTCTTTATTCAGAATATTTTTGACTTCGTGATTGTTGCATTTGCCATCTTCATGGCCATCAAAGTGATTAATAAACTAAACCGTAAGAAGGCTGAAGAGCCTGCGGCACCTCCGGCACCTTCTAAAGAGGAAGTATTGCTGAGCGAAATCCGCGACCTGCTAAAAGAACAGAACCAGCGTAATTAATACTGGCTGCTAAAAGCAGAAGGCCAGTGGTAAAAAAGCTCATTGCTTGTTTGCCACTGGCCTCCCAGTTACCCCGATTACCGTGTTTCTCGTTGCGCTGATAACTGCCTTTCCCTTTCTTATTCTTCTCTACTCTTTGCCTGAACAGTGGGTCATGTAACAGAGCCTCAATGGCGTTATCTTTAATTTGGCCTTTTTGATGGCGGTATTTAGTGCTCATAATTACTCCAGATGGCTTTAATTAGCGCCGCGAGTCTATTCTTTGTTCAAAAAAAGATCAAGCGACTATTTCTTACTGCTTGCTCCCTGCTCCAGAGCTTCCAGGATTGAGCAGTAAACGCTGCTGTGTGCGGTACCGCAGCAAGCATCGTTCAGGCGCTGCAGCGAACGTCGCATATTCTGCAATTCTTTAATTTTGGACTCTACCTCGCTTAGCCGGCTTTGCACAATGCCTTTAGATTCCTGACAGGTATGGTGCTCAGGATCGATACGGATCGACAGCAGTTCGCGGATGGCTTCCAGAGTAAACCCCAGCTGCTTGGCGTAACGGATGAACTTAAGGCGCTGGAGATCGCTGTCGCTGTAAAGGCGAAAACCACCTTCAGTTCGCACCTCATGATCCATCATCTGCTGTTTTTCATAATAACGAATAGTATCTGGCGTCACATCTGCCAGCTTTGCCAGCTCACCTATACGAAACATCATTTTTCCTCGACAATTTGCTGCATCAGTTTTACGGCATACTCACCGCGTAAGAAATCTGTATTTATGCCTGCCTGACGAAGCTTGAGCTCAAGCAGTGCGAGCTTGCTGCTGATTGCCTGGTATTCCTCGCTCTGAGCATGCACCGTTTTCAGCAGATCAACCAGCTCAAGCGCATCTTTACGTTGCTGCATCTCCGGCGGTAAACAACCCGCATTTTTAAGCAGACGGTATCCGGCACGGAGTTCGGGAGGAACATGACTGTCATCATCGAGCATTATGGGTTCACCGCTGCCCGGCAGACAATCAAAATCACCGTTACGCTGGGCATCAACAATATGTCGTTCCGCCCACTGATCGAGTAACCACATAGCGACCTCAGATCAACAAGGAGTAATACAAGAATACGAGGAAAGTATCGGGAAGGGGATATTCTGGATATAAAAAAACCGGGCAAGCCCGGTTTTTCTACGTTACTACAGATTACTCTGCAGCAGCTTCTGTTTGAGACTCGGCGCGATCAACCAGCTCGATGTAAGCCATCGGAGCATTGTCACCAGCACGGAAGCCACACTTCAGAATACGAGTGTAACCACCTGCACGGCTCGCAAAACGCGGACCCAGTTCGTTAAACAGTTTTGCCACGATCTCGTTATCACGAGTACGGGCGAATGCCAGACGACGATTAGCAACGCTGTCAGTCTTGGCAAGAGTAATCAGCGGCTCAACTACGCGAC
>Ga0209281_1001703_pt1 | contig 11411 bp, 10 predicted proteins | sample MedtruBG_FD_187514 | JGI IMG/M metagenome (GOLD analysis project Ga0209281, IMG submission 187514) | Root nodule microbial communities of legume samples collected from California, USA - Medicago truncatula BG (SPAdes) (version 2) | ecosystem: Host-associated > Plants > Roots > Nodule | place... | reverse complement strand
TAATCATAATATTCTTCCGATAAATCTTTTGCTGAAACTCTAAGAATTGCCACTCCATTAGAAACACAAATTCCATCTTCGTTAATTGAAGAACATTGAACTTGATTGATTAATTCAATAAATTCAGCTATTGTGCATTCAATTAAAGATTCTTGCTCATCTAAATAAATTTCCATCGTCTCTCTTCCATCTATTATATATTCTTCATCATTGTCATAAAAAAACAATTCTTCAAGTTCATTTTGGCTATAATCTTCTTCCTTACACTTTATACATTCAAAAAAAGTTGTTATTTTTCCATCATCATCTAAATCTAATTCTGGAATCTTTATATATAAATGTCTTTCATCATATTCTTTTAATTTGTTAATGCTGTATATCATATCTTGTTTTAATTTGTTATCCTTAAATTTCAGCATAATTTTTCCTTCTTCTCAAATTTATATAAAATCTATGGTTTGTTTACATTTCACTATAATTAAGTCATATTAAATTTTATTAATAACACAAGCTTCACATCATCACAACATGTCCAAATTCAATAATACTCTCCCATTCTAATTATTAGTCTAATTGGTATATGAATAATATTACTTAAAATACCTAAAACCATTAATAATTTTATGATGTTTTTTTTGCTAATTTATTAAAATATATAAGTAGTTCTTGAACTTGATAATAGCTATAATCATTAGGATACCTATTACATTTAAATTTATCACAAGCTTTACCTATATTAATAATGAGATTATTAATATTTTTATTTGATAGAAAATTATAGCAGTTATTAATCATGCCATATATATTATTTATATCATTATATTGTAAAATATGATTTTCATCCAACATACTGGCTATTATGGTATTACTTAATTTAAAAAACTTATCATAATCTTTGCAGTATTCAATATTATCTCTAACAGTATAGCTATTATTAAACTCGTCTATAATATTTGCTCTTTCTTCAATAATTTTCTCTAGGCGTTTTATAATTTTTATTACAATTATATATTTAGACAGATTTGTATATACATAATTCACATCTATGATATCACTATAATTCTTAATAAATTCTTTTTTTATTTCATATAATATACATTCGAAGTCCTTAAAATCCTCACTTTGATATCTATTGTTATTATTTATATTAAATTTTTTAAGTAATGTTTGATTTATATCTTTCTGATCAGAAAAATACTCAATTTTTATTTCCTCGTCTTCATTAATTTTTAATATAAACTGTTTAATAAATCTTATTATGTATCTTAAATTAATTTCTCTGATTTCTTTTAATAAGTTATTAATTGTATTAATATCATTTTGATTTATTTTATTTCGTGTATTTTTAATTGTATAGTAGATATCTTTTATTAATATATAATTGTCTTCATTTCTTTCAAATATTCCAGAAATTGAATTGCAGTAAACATTTAACATAATATTCTCTTTATTAAATTTGTATGTATCGGGAATCCGTATCAATGAATTATTAATTTTTTTCAATCTATTATTGAGTAAGATATAATCTTTGTTTTTCTGAAAATCAGTATATGCATAAGTATATAAATTATTTACAATATTAGTTATGTCATTGATTGAATTTATATCCTTCTCCCTACATACATAATCATTTTCTAATATATTCTCAAAATCATCAATTAAAGTTAATATTTTTTCTAAATTAGTTTTCGTTTCTAAAATTACAGAGTCACAGTCAAATTTTAGTATAGAATCTAATATAAGATATCTATTTATCTTTTCTAGACTTTCAACATATTTTTGCTTGGTTAACTCAGGTAACAATGACCTAATGCAAACTTGTTCTACATTATATCCAAAGTATATTTGGTCAAAATACTGTTGCGATTTCCAATATTGCTGTATATTATAATATTCATCAATGAATAAATTCTTAATAATCATAATTTTAAAAATGAATTTAAGATCATTTTTACTTAAAAGTGAATTACTGTCGTTTATTTGCAACTTGTAATATGTATCAATAAGTTCTTTTATTATTTTTTTTATTAATCTAATGTTCTTTTGATATGCTTTAAATGTATCTAGTAATTTTTCATATTCGTTCTTATTATTTAAAAGAATTTCTAAATCATCTTTCTGGTTCTTAGAATTATTATTATTGATCTTCTTTTCATAATCGATAAATGGCTCTTTTACAAGGGTTTCAATTTCAGATATAGTAAGTTCAATTTCAGATTTAAATTCCAATAAATGATCTTTTATGTATTTCTCAGCTATTTCTTCATCAATTGTATCATCAATAAATGTAGAAATTATTTCCAACAATGGTACCTTATTTAATTGAACTATTTTATCTATATATTTATCTAGATAGTCGTTGTCAAATCCATAGACTAATAATTTTGAATATTGCATTAAAATAATAGTATTTATTGCCTCAAAATCAATAATTTCACGTATAAACATCAACACTTCTTTTACCGTATCGTAATCAGATCTATCACAATCATCAATAATAACAATTATTTTTCCAACTTTCTCTGTATATTGGTATATATCAACTTGTAATTCTTCTTTTATTTTTCTAAAGTCATCAGAGTCTTTTTTTAAAAGTATATCACTAATTTTAGTATTGCTTTTATTATCAGTCCACTTTAATAATGCAATTAAATATTTCTGAATGTTACTCCCTTGTCCAGTATATATATTTCCTTTTAATAATATTTCTGATAATCTTTCACAAAAATACTTGATTAATAAATCTCTTTTATCGAATAACATAGGTTGAATAAATATCATATTATAATCATTAGTACATTTATTTTCTATTGCTTTAATTAAGCTAGTTTTTCCTGTACCCCACTCACTATCTATCACCATAGTAAATCTATCATTATTTCTATAAGAATTAATATAATTGATTATACTTTCTGCCTGCTTTTTCCTTGATGGAAATAAATTATCATACGAGTCACACGGACGTTCACTCATTTTATGTAAATTAGGTTTCTTATTATTTATCAATTCTTTTGAATAAATTTTTATATTGATAGTAATTAGTATTATAGTTACCCATAAAATCAAAGAAAAAAATTGATTATTAATTGCATTTATTAATATTGGTATTGATATACTATATTCAATATAAGGTATCATTGAATTTATGTATTTCATTTTACTAGATTTATAGTTATTTAATATATCTAATATTAGATATATGCTAATCAAAATAAAGAGAATATTAATATACTTAACATCTAATTCATGTAATACATTTAAGTTGTTTTTTAGATTAAATAGTTTTATAACACAATAGATTATTGGTATCCATATTAGTTCAATGATTTCGTTGACTAATTTTTTCACATAAGAATTATAATTTCTATTAATAATACAGATTAAGTTGATTAGTATTATGTTAAATATCTTGTAGTCCATTCCATTACACCTCAGAGTTAATTTTATATAAAATTTTTAATTAACCAAAAAATTTATCAGTAACATTAAGTTGTTATTATTATAATTATATATATCAAACTTACTCTTTTCTTAATGGTAAGTTTGATTATTTTAGAAGTATCCATTATAGACATAATTGTACGTCTTAGAATCGTTCCTTCTGTATTTTCTTCATAAACCATAATAAGGATATACTATCTTTTTCAAGCAGATAATCTATCCTTATTATACTACAATATTTGATTATATTACCTATATTTGTATCAAATATTACTATTAATATATTGAAATTTACTCCAATAAAAAAATAATTCACCAAACTTGATACTTATATTTTCTTTCTTATTATTACTCTTGAAATTAGAGTGCAAAAGATGCATCTTTATTTGAAATAAATATTCAACTACAGTAAATTAATTATTATATCAAATCCTATTAGCCGCATTAATCAAACTCTGTTTATCTAATGGTTGCAAAGCCTGATAGTCTATCTCAGCTATCTTTCCCTTACTTAGATCCCAATAAGCTACTGTTTTGATATTTACTGGTAAAGTACCTACTATCGTAAATTCTTTAATCAATCCTTTGATTACTCTAACTTCCTCTATCATGTTACTTGGTTGACTAAATGTAATAATAATAAGCTTATTATTTTTATTATCCCATCCGCCTTCTATTGGTATATTTATTCCCTTATGATTAGTAGTAATAAAACTTTTATCTATAGTTACTGTAATCTTAAAATATTGGATTTCATTAAAAGGGTCTTGGTATTGTGACATAGCAAGTGAAACTGCTTTTTGAAGCATATCTTTAGCAAGTTTAAAAGAAAATTGCTTGTGCAAATATATTTGTATTGGATTCAAAGTTTTCTTGGCTAATGTATCTCTAATAACTGCCATTGCTTCTGAAATTGCTCTTGCATAAGCACGATTTCCAGATGTAAAATAATTAAAGTATGCTTTAAAAAAGGTATATAATGATTTTAAAGTCATTCTAACACCTTGATGAATTACTAACACTATTAGTTATATTAGCTACTAAACCAAATTAGAATAAATATTTTAATCATAGTACTTCTTTATATTTAGTCTATGTAGAGATTGTTTCTGCTACACTCTTAACTCCACCAATATTGCTTGCATTACATTCTTACTAATAACAATAAGACTTCCTGTTTCCCCCTGTTAGATAAATTCAAAACACTTGCGAATCAGGCTTCCTTTTTCTATATCATTATTATCTCCCATTATGCTGTTCTAGATATTATTTACTTATAATATTTTTTATTCAATTTCCTCTAATCTTTAAGATATAGCATAAATTATAAGCTATGATTATGTGGTCAATCAGCTTAATACCTAGTATTTCTATAGTCAAAAAAAATACTCAGATTCTTGCCTCTCTAAGTATTCCTTTTTTGCTATGTTAGTCAATTATATATATTTGTATTTTTTGATAATTACTAGCTTTCGTGTAAATTATTAATGCTCCATAGCTTTCACAATTAACATAAGTGTTTCTTCAACCATTTCCTGAAAAATTGTAGCTGCTCTTCAGTGTGGAAATAATGTTCTCCTTTTTCCATTACTTCCAAATCACAGTTAAAGCATTTTGCAAACTTAGATACCACTTTAAACTCACATAAATTATCATCTGAACCATAAAGAATTGAAGTTGGATTATTCCATTCATCAATAGGATGTTCTTTCACATAACAGTAATAATCCCAGTAAAGTATATGTCCCATAATTGTTTTGATTTCTTTTTCTTCTTTAAGCCTATTCTCATCTATATTACACCATGTCATCATATTATTTATTATACGTTCCATATTTACTACTGGAGAGAGAAATAAACACTGTTTCAATGAATTATGTTTATACGATAGCAGACTAAAATATGCTCCCATACTACACCCCAATACATTTATATTATTTGATGTTGATTGCGCATAACGCATAATAATATTAAGATCTCGAACACAATTTTGAACTTTACAAGCATAGTTTTCATCCTTACGGTCACCATGTTCTGGTAAATCGAAACTAAGTACTTGATAGCCTTTTGCTGTTGCCTCTTCTGAAAATACTACAACAAGGTCATCTGCTTTATTTGACATATTACCATGTACCACTATAAATAACTTATCTGATTTGTTTCCCCATAAAATTGCAGGAATATTTTCTATCTTTAAATTTTGTTTTAACATTATAATTTCCCCTTTATGAAATGCACGCAAACTATATATTTGAAATTCCTTATTTATTGTCTAATAAAATTATAATGCTGTAGTTATTAATTTATCTAGCTCATAAATGATTCTGTAACAAATTTGCCTGCATTTCAGTTCCACCTTAATAACCTGCCGTAATCATAACATCTACATTTGTAATTGAATAATTATTTTTAATACATACTTTATAAACTGAATTTTTGATAAGTCTGAATTTCTTAAATCAATCTTATATCATTTCAATTTCTTTTGATATAAATTGTTGACTAACTCATCAGAATATATGTTATAAGTTATTCCTACAAATAAATTAAGAAGGCTACGTTCCATTCCATCAGCCCTACTTAACGGAGAATCCAAAGCAAATTTATATGTTTATTTTAAATTATAATAAATCTGCTACTTTCTCAGCAACCACCTTATGAGCATTATAATATATTATTAATCCCCTTGATAATAATTTTTCTTCTCCAAATTACTTTCATATATACGTTATATAGAATTTAACCATATATACTATATGTAGAGGCTAATTTAACATCAAACACAATATATGTAAAATAATTCATTTAATTTATAACTCTTATACATTAAGGAGGTTTATATGGATTTTAATTATATCGAAACTTTAGTTACTAGGTGCAAAAATAATGACGAAGGAGCAAAAGAAAAATTAGCTGAAGAATTTAGACCATTAATTTATAATATCTCAAAGAGAACTTTCATTGATGGATATAACTCATATGATATTATTCAGGAGTGTTATCAATCACTTTTTAAATCTATCTCTATGTATAACTTAGACAAGCATAGATTCGTTGCTTATGCTACCAATGCCATAAAAAATAATATAAATGATTTGATTAAGAGAATTAAAACCAGAAGCTCTACTGAAGGTAATAATGCTCTAAGTTTACATGATAATTTTGAAAAGGACATCCCATCACAAGAAATCTCTCCTGAAACTTCATTATGTGAAATGTGTGATTATGAAGACTTAAGACTAGCTCTAAAAAATTTAACTAAAGATGAGAAAGAACTTATAGATTTTGTATTCTTTAAAAATTATACAGTTCTGGATTATGCCCATATAAAAAATATGTGCTATTCTACTGCTATTGTAAGAAAGAAAAACATTCTAAGAAAAATCCACAATAACATTTCATTTTATTATTAAAGCTAAACGTCTAACAGCTCCAAGGTTAATTTTTTTATCCTTGGAGCTGTTATCATTACAATGTGATTTATATTATATTCCAATAGTTTTAAATATTAAATGCACACTTTATTCAAAACTAAAATTATTTATAACTTCAGTAGTTTCCTCCACATAGCTATCAACCACTTCATCAATTCCATCACAAATATATCTAAGCCTACATCCCTGACATTTATCTAATATCCCATTCTCTAACAAAGAACATTTTAAGTCATCCTGAAAAGTAGAATTTCTAATTGCTAAAGCTGTAAATGAAATTAAAAAGCATTCATCCAGACATTAGCATATGTGTCAGCACCATAGTTGATATTGCTATAGATTGTTACCATAATCACATTGTAAATGAAGGCGGTACTCAATAAAAAAATAAATTAATGGATTATCGACTTCAACAATAAACTTAATACCATAATATCAACAAAGCTTGGAATGTGAATTTTTATTTTCTCCTTCAATTAAGTTTAATTTATTCATCTTTTTTATCTCACGATATATAAAAATTAAAGATATCATTGCAGCAAGAAAATCAGCTAATGGAACAGATACAAAAATACCAGTGACTTTAAGAAATATTGGGATGATTAACATTAATGGTATTACAAATAAAACTGGTTTCATTATTGATAAAAATAATGCAGGCTTAGGTTTGCCAATATACTGAAAAAAGCTTGAAGCAATTACTTGAACACCTACTAAAGGACTCATAAGTATCAGTAATCTTAAAATAGGAACCGTCAATACTATTAATTCATTATCAGTTGTAAAAACACCAGCTATTTTATTTGTAAAACTAATAATTATAACTAAAAATACCAATGAAATTGCAACTGATCCTAAAATTGCAAGCTTTAAGCTTTGTTTTACTCTATCGAATTTTTTAGCACCATAATTAAATCCTATAATAGGCTGAAGAGCTTGTCTGATTCCATACATAGTAATGGTAATAAACCCGAATACACGATTATATATACCAATTGCAGAAACATATAAGTCAGATCCTCCATAAATTTTTAATGAATTATTCAATACTATGGCTAGAATTCCATAAGCCAGTTGAGTCATAAACGTAGATAATCCTAAGGAAATAGCTTCCTTTAATAACTTTATATTGATTGTTAAACTTTTAACTTTTACCCCTAAAATTTTGCTATTAAAACAGATGTATACTAGTAAAAATATGAAACATATTATTTGCGAAATGTCTGTAGCAATGGCAGCTCCTTTTATCCCATATTGAAGTCTTGTAACTAATATATAATCTAAAGGAATATTAATTACAGGCCCTATTATCATGCTTATCATAGCAATATTAGCATGTCCTTCTGATTGTATGATGCTATTAGCAACAATACTAAAAACGAAAAAAACACTGCAATATAAAGTAATTCTAAAGAATGTTACAGCATAGGGTAGTATATTTTCCAAAGAACCAAAGATATATAACATAGGTCTTATGAAAACCAGTCCTATAACCATAATTAAAATTCCTAATAAAACAGAGGATGTTAATGCGGTCCCCACAGCCTTTTCTGCTCTTAGTTTATCTCCAGCTCCAAGACTTCTGGAAGTTATAGAAGCAATTCCAACTCCAATCATTTGGGAAAGAGCCAGTATTATTTGTTGAATAGGAAAGACTATAGTTAAAGCTGCAATTCCTAAGCTACCATTAGGCTGATTACCTATAAAAATTGCATCAATAATGTTATATAATACATTAGCTAAAAATACACTTATGGCAGGAATAGAAAACTTAAAGAGTAATTTTTTGATACTACCTTCCAGAATAAAATTTTCAAGTTCAGTCATATTATTACCTCCTCTTACTTTTCTTTATTATAACAATCCGCGTAAAAGATTTTTTGACCTATCTTGCTGTTATCGGAATAAAAAGATATGCCTCAATATTTTTTTGATTAGGTACAAAACCATTGGGATAAAACTCATATGCGTAATTATCGCACGGGACATACAATTCATCATTAAGTAAGCTAAACCAGTTTCTCTGTATCTGAATCTGTATCTTTTCGATTATATTTGTTAAGGAATATACTGCATAATCATTCTCCGGTATATATTTATGTACTAATTGAGCATCTTTCCTGTCAATCTGACTAAAATATCGACTATCAATTCCAGCGATAAAATCGAACTCATAACTCCTCACTTCTTCATTTTTACAAAAATCCAATCCGTAAACCCCATCAATTTGATTATATATTTTATCCAATTGCACTTTTTGAGCAGTTTGATTAAAAATACGTGCAACATCATGTTTTTTATTATCCCCATGATACAATAATCCTGTTATCTCAAAAGAATTTTTATGTATTATTTGATATTCTGTTGCTGTTCCATATGACATCACCCTCTCGATGTCTTCCTGTGTAATTGAATATTTATATAAATTTAAATATTCAATCTTATTGTCACGATAATCCTTTGGTGTAATACCAAAATATGCCTTAAACATACGGGTAAAACTTTCCTGAGAACTATATCCACACATTATAGCTATATTCAATATACTATCTCTTGTCTCTAATAAGCTCATCGCTGCAATTGTAAGCCTACGCTTCATTTGATAATCCCCAATATTCTCTCCCAACACTGCTTTGAATAATCTCGCATAGTGAAATTTAGAAAAATTAAACTGCTTCGCAAGTTGTTCTAATGAAACTCCCTCAAGCAAGTGTTTTTCTAAATATTCAATTGCATCAAAAACATAATTCTTTGTATTCATAACATCACCTCATAGATTTTTCTTAATTACTTGATCTAAGCTTATATGACATAAAACTTAAAGCTACCAATGTTGCCTTTTCTAGATTTGATGGATATAATTACCCTATCTTAGAGAAAAAAAGTACCTATGTTTTTCGCAGAATAGTACTAGAGACGCTAGCAAAAGATATAATTGCTACAATATAGACACTGCATATTTCTTACATCTATAAATCCTGATTTGTACATTTCATTAATTATAAATTTTCTTCATAATTTATAATCAATTCGACAAATTGAAAATTATATAGAAATGAAATCGGTTGTCCAATCTAATAATGGCGTAGGTAATCCATAATGTTGCGCTATAAAAAGCCAATCAAAATCTGTGACAGCATTACTAATTTCCTTATTTGATACTACCTGCTTGAATACATCCAACATATTCATAAAATTCGGAAATAAGTACTTATCACCACAACACCCAATCGGGAAATTGCGAAAAACAATGTCCTTATAAAACTCTCTCTCCTCCTTAGCCACTTCTATAGCTTCTCTAAATTGATTAGCTAATCTTTTGATATCTTTCACATCATATCCTCCGACAAATTATAATTTATCTTTTAATTAATCCTCACAATATGTTTTCAAATCAATGCTCAAAGAACATTTTTATTTACTATACCGAATCTCAGCTTCGTAGTATTAGCCTAATTATAATCTTACAACATATCTCATTATATGAATTAATGGGAAGCTTACTTATAATAATCAATATTTAATCTCATTTATAAATTTAAGTTGTTGCTTTTGTGAATCTGTACGTTTAATTTTATTCTCTCTTTTAAATCCATCAAACATATATAGCCTCATACAATTAATAATTAAATAAATTTTCTAAGTACTATATAGATTATAATAATTATGCAATCATCAAAAATATTAAAGAAACTATAATACCTATAACAAATATTTTAATACTTCTATTTAATATTTTTTTATTTTCATTGATTTCTTTTATTAGCTCTTGTCTGTTATGTATTACTGTTTTTTCTAACATTTCAATTTCTTTAATTAAATATTTAGATTCACTAATTAATGAATCTAAACAATACTTAAACACTCTAAATTTATTTTCAGTTGCAATATTTCATTCTTTAAGTTGATCTACTTCAAAACCTATTATTTGCAAAGTTAATTCTCTATAATAGTTAAGTTTATGATTTAATCGTGCTATGGTACTATTATTATACTACAATTTTTTATTATTTTTACTATATTTTCCTCAATTATAATTTACTGTTTTAATAATATACATGTTAATCAAATTTCAAAACTGTTTTCATTATCCCAAGCCCTCCCCCATCAAATGTAATGTAATCACAATACGTAACCTACGTTTATTGAAAAAATAACCATTGCTATCAATCCAAAGGCTATAATAAATATTACAGATCCATCTATTTTTTACAAAAGTCTTCTCTCTTTTTTAATTCAATTCTTATTTCACCCCTAATCATTTAACAAACACACTCTATAATTTTATTCCGCGATTAAAATTTTTCTCCACTAATATTTAAGACGTATTTTCCTATCTTAAACCACATAAAAATCGAACTTTTTTAAGCCAACAGCCTTCAAACCCGCATTATTCCAGCATATTCTTCAGAATATTAGAATATCAGAATATATATTCTAGTATTCTGAAGAATAAATATGGTGGAGAATATATATTCTTTACCATATAAGAATATTGACTAAATGTTTTGAGCTTGTTTTAAATATCTCTCTAAA
>Ga0209281_1001697_pt1 | contig 11466 bp, 15 predicted proteins | sample MedtruBG_FD_187514 | JGI IMG/M metagenome (GOLD analysis project Ga0209281, IMG submission 187514) | Root nodule microbial communities of legume samples collected from California, USA - Medicago truncatula BG (SPAdes) (version 2) | ecosystem: Host-associated > Plants > Roots > Nodule | place... | reverse complement strand
AAGAGGCCCGAAGGTCCCCCTCTTTGGTCTTGCGACGTTATGCGGTATTAGCTACCGTTTCCAGTAGTTATCCCCCTCCATCAGGCAGTTTCCCAGACATTACTCACCCGTCCGCCGCTCGTCACCCGAGAGCAAGCTCTCTGTGCTACCGCTCGACTTGCATGTGTTAGGCCTGCCGCCAGCGTTCAATCTGAGCCATGATCAAACTCTTCAATTTAAGTTTGATGCTCGTGAATTAAACTTCGTAATGAATTACGTATGTTCACTCAGAGACTTTGGTATTCATTTAGCGTCTTGCGACGTTAGAATCCATGTCACTTTGAGTGCCCACACAGATTGTCTGATAAATTGTTAAAGAGCAGTGCAACGCGGCTTTCGCTCACCGTTGCGAGGTGGCGTATATTACGCTTTCCTCTTTCAGAGTCAACCCTGAATTTCAGGATTTTTTCTCTTCAACCGAACCGGCTGTTTGTGTGAAGTGATTCACATCCGCCGTGTCGATGGAGGCGCATTATAGGGATCCCAGTTTTTAGCACAAGCGTTTTTTGGATCTTTTTTTCCGACTGCTGATTTTCCGCTCTTTTCGCTGAAATCCCGCCCGATCTGCTTAAATATTGACGCATTTAACACTTGCCCCCGCTGGATATTACGATCAAAGTCTTCTGGATCCTTTTTATTAGCTGAGGTAGTTATGTCCCGTTCTCTGCGTCCTTATAAAGATCTGCTCCCACAAAAAGGCGATCGCGTGATGATCGACAGCAGTAGCGTCGTCATTGGTGATGTCCGACTGGCCGCTGATGTCAGTATCTGGCCGTTAGTCGCTATAAGAGGCGATGTTAACTATGTCGCGATCGGTGCGCGTACCAATATTCAGGACGGCAGTGTCCTACACGTCACCCATAAATCCAGCTATAACCCTGACGGCAACCCGCTGATCGTTGGTGAAGATGTCACGGTAGGTCATAAAGTTATGTTGCACGGCTGCACGATTGGTAATCGCGTGCTGGTTGGAATGGGGTCCATATTGCTCGATGGAGTCATCGTGGAAGACGATGTGATGATCGGCGCAGGCAGCCTGGTGCCGCAAAACAAACGTCTGGAAAGTGGCTACCTCTATCTGGGCAGTCCGGTTAAACAGATCCGCCCATTAAAAGAAGCAGAGATAGAAGGGCTGAAATATTCGGCGAACAACTACGTTAAATGGAAAGATGAATATCTGGCTCAGGATAGCCAGACCCAGCCTTGATCGTCTTCTTGCCGATCGCGGATCCTGTCGCTGGCTTCTTCTTCCAGATCCCAGCGATTTTCACGAAACACGTCGAGAGGTGACATTCCCCCGAAACGGCGAAGCAATTCGCCCCCCGCCATCGCACAGGTCAGTTGCATACCATTCACTATTACAGGGAAGCACACCGCCTGCTTTTCTTCATCCCAGATTTCTCTGTCCGGGAAATGAATAGCCTGGTTCATACCTGCAGCGCCTGTTGCAGGGTGTTAATTACCGGTTCTACTTCCGGTAACTTTCCATGCCAAAGTAATACCGCATGTGCAGCCTGCCCCACCAGCATACCAAGCCCATTGGAGAGATGTTTCGCACCATGGCCTTCACACCAGGCAAGGAAAGGTGTTTGTCCTTTCTGATAGAACATGTCGTAGTAGCAGGCATGACGATTAACCAGGGAGGAAGGAATTTCAGGTACGCCGCCTTCAATACCGCTTGAGGTCGCATTGATTATCAGATCAAACTCGTGCCCATGAAGCTTATCCATCGCACATGCTCCCACGCTGCCCGTATGAGAGAACAAAACTGCCAGCTCTTCAGCACGGGAAAAGGTGCGATTGGTAATGGTCACGGCGCAATCCATAGAGAGCAAAGGTAATAATACGCCTCGAGACGCGCCCCCTGCCCCAATGAGTAAGATCCGATCGCCTGGTTTAATATAAGAAAGTCTTTCAAGATCGCTGAGTAAACCAATGCCGTCGGTGTTATCACCCAGCAGCCGACCATCTTCCAGATATTTTAAGGTGTTAACTGCACCAGCAAGCGAGGCGCGTTCCGTTAACACATCGGCTCGTTCAAATGCCTGCTCTTTGAAAGGCACGGTGATATTGGCACCTTTGCCTCCCGCCTTAAAAAAACCATTCAGGGTCGGGATAAAGTCATCCAACGGCGCCAGTACGCTTCCATAGGGATGATCGATATGCAGTTGCCGGGCAAATTCACCATGGATAAAAGGTGATTTGCTGTGGGCAATCGGATTACCAAAAACGGCATACGTTTCCATCATATTACCCCTGGCGAAAGCGTTCGCCGGTTAATGCATCCCGAATTTCCGAAGGGTTTTGACGCCCTCCCGTTTCACCGAGAACCACAGGGAAATCATCGCCAAATTGCGCCAGCACTTCACTTCTGTTGCGGCATGGGGGCAATCCAGTCAGGTTTGCGCTGGTAGAAACCAGTGGCTTACCAAATTGTTCACATAACGCAATCACAACAGGATGATCCGTCACCCGAACGGCAAGAGAGTTAAACCGCCCCGTCAACCAGCGTGGCGTGGTAGGCTGCGCCGGAAAAACGTACGTTACCGGACCCGGCCACGATGCGAAGATCGTCTCACGTTGTTCGGGCGTTAGCGATGAGTCATCTATATAGGGTTTCAGTTGCGCGAAACTGGCAGCAATCAGAATCAGTCCTTTTTCGACGGGTCTTTGCTTGAGCGTTAATAAGCGAGTGACCGCCACCTCACTGTCAGGATCGCAACCGACGCCAAAAACAGCTTCCGTAGGATAGGCGATGACGTCTTCTTTTTTCAGTACTTCCACAGCATGCGCAATGGAGCCTGATTGAGCATTATTATTCACAGGTTTAATCCGCCGAGACCGGCTTTCCACATTGTTTACTGGCGCAGAAGCATTTAACGCCCTGCGCTGTTTTCTTTTCTATAAGCAGCGGGTATTCGCAATGAGGGCAAGATCCCGCAACCGGTTTGAAATTGATAACAAACTGACATTCCGGATAGCGATCGCAGGAGTAAAAGGTTTTGCCAAAACGCGAACGACGCTGGACCAGGCTCCCTTGTTGACATTGTGGGCAGGCTATCGCTGTTTCATCTGGCTTATCAATTTGTTCAGTATGTGCGCACTGGGGATAGTCAATGCATCCGATAAACATGCCAAAGCGCCCCTGGCGCAGCACGAGATTGCCGCCGCATTCGGGGCAGGTTTGCCCCTCCAGAACCTTAACGATATGTCCGTCCGCCTGATTCTGCAGGGGACGAACATATTGGCAGTCCGGATAGTGAGAGCATCCGAGAAACGGACCGTGTTTCCCGGATCGAATGACAAGTTCAGCCCCGCATTGTGGGCAGGGCTCGTTGTTACGCACCGTAAAAAGTGCTGATTTGGCCATAAAAACTCTTCATGCTACACGTCAATTAATGCAGCATACCTTCATTCACTTCAAAGAGTAATTCTTCCATCTGCTGATAGGCATTTTCACACCCTGGAATATTGAACAGAACCATCAGGATGACCCATTTCAGATCTTCCAGTTCAAATTCTGCCGTATCCAGCGCCATGACGCGCTCTATCACCATCTCTCGGGTTTCGAGGTTTAGCACCTGAATTTGCTCCAGGAATAACAGAAATCCCCGGCAACTGGCATCCAGTCTTTCACCCTCTTCTGCGGTATAGATCCTTACAGATAAGGGGTCAGAGGCCATCTGCATCGGTTCGGCAAGACCTTCCTGATAGTCAGCCAGTTTTTCGAGCCAGTTTAATGCGTTAAAGATATCTTCCTGTTCAAATCCCGCATCGGTAAGGTCTCGCGTTATTCTGTCCTGATCCACGCGCGTTTCGGCTTCGTTATGGATGTAAGTCTCAAACAAATACATCAGTACGTCGAACATGGCTTGCCCTCCTTAATCGGACATAGCCGCCGGGTACAGCTGCGATCCACCCTGCTAACTCCAGTTCCAGTAGCTGTGCTACCGTTGCTGGCACAGGTTGGCCGGCACGTTCAGCGACAACGTCAACAGGTGTTACCTCATCTCCTACGTTAGCCAGGAGCTTTGGAAATGGCAATGCCACCTCCTCCTTATCTGATGAATAAAGTGCTTTTTCAGGCTGATCCGCAGCCCAATGTAGCCCGTGTCGCAAATTTTCGAGGATATCCTCCGCGCTAGTGACAGGTGTAGCGCCCTGCTTTATCAACCAGTGCGGACCTTCACAACCAGGGTTGCCTATCGGCCCCGGCAGGGCAAAAACCTCACGGCCTTGTTCCAGCGCACATCGCGCCGTCACTAACGAACCACTGCGTAACGCAGCCTCGACGACAAACACGCCCAGGCCTAACCCACTAATGATTCGATTACGTCGGGGAAAATTGGCAGGCCAGGGAGGCGTAGCCAGCGAAAATTCAGAAATAACGGCACCAGAAGAGGCAATAATCTGTTCAGACAGAGAAATATGCCTGCGCGGGTAAATGTTAAACAGACCGTTGCCCAGCACTGCCACCGTCGTGCCCTGGGCGGAAAGCGTCGCACGATGCGCCACTCCGTCTATACCACACGCCAGCCCGCTGGTTATGGTCAATCCGCTTTGTGCCAGTTGTTCACAAAAGATCTTCCCCCACCGTTCACCATACCAGGAAGGTGAGCGACTCCCTACGACAGCTAACTGGACGCTATTTAGCGCATCAATATTCCCGGCAACAAACAATGCGCCAGGAAAGTCGACAAGGGTTCGCAATAAAGGCGGATAATGGGGGCTATTCGCCGTCAGAAGAAAGTGACCGGGCAGAGCAAGCCACTGCAAGCTTCGTTGTATCTCAGCATCACTCTGCGCATAAAACTTACCTGTCTGCTTTTTTGTCAGCCCAGCTTCTGCAAGTAACGCATGATCTAACTGCCCACACGATGAGAGACGTTGGGCAAGGTTAACCATTCTCTCACCATACAAATCACCGATATTTATCAGGCGTAACCAAATCTCTGTCGACGTCATCCTTTCCCCTGCCATAAGCAGCCTCAGCAATCTTTGCGATTGGTCAGCGATGCTGTCAATCAGAGGGGGATTTGTCTAGAATAGAGGTAATAATCTTTTCAACTCCTGAATACGACTCTGGAAATTTATGGCAGTTTTGCAAGTGTTACATATTCCGGACGAGCGCCTTCGCATCGTCGCTGAACCGGTTAAAGAAGTGAATGCAGAAATTCAGCGTATCGTCGATGATATGTTCGACACGATGTACGCCGAAGAAGGGATTGGACTGGCTGCAACACAGGTAGACATTCACAAACGTATCATCGTGATTGATGTGTCGGAAAATCGCGACGAGCGCCTGGTGCTGATCAATCCTGAGCTGCTTGAGAAAAGTGGCGAAACCGGCATTGAAGAGGGCTGTCTGTCCATCCCTGAACAACGTGCTTTGGTGCCTCGTGCAGAGAAAGTGAAAATTCGCGCGCTTGACCGAGACGGCAAACCGTTTGAACTGGAAGCAGATGACCTGCTGGCGATTTGCATTCAGCATGAGATGGATCATCTGGTGGGGAAACTCTTTATTGATTACCTCTCGCCCCTGAAGCAACAGCGTATTCGTCAGAAAGTCGAGAAACTGGACCGTATGCGCGCTCGTGCATAATGTGCCCCCCGGATACAAGGAATAACGTGTCTAGAAAGCTTCGCATAATCTTCGCTGGAACGCCCGATTTCGCGGCGCGACATCTTGATGCGCTTTTAACGTCGGGCCATGAGGTTGTTGGCGTGTTCACCCAGCCCGACCGCCCGGCGGGGCGCGGCAAAAAAATGCTCCCTGGCCCGGTAAAGGTTCTGGCGGAAGAAAGAGGTTTACCGGTATTTCAACCGGCATCCCTTCGCCCAACAGAGAATCAGCAACTGGTCGCCGACCTGAATGCAGATATCATGGTGGTTGTGGCCTATGGGTTGATTTTGCCCAAAGCTGTGCTCGATCTTCCGCGTCTGGGCTGCGTGAATGTGCACGGTTCTCTCCTGCCTCGCTGGCGGGGAGCTGCGCCTATTCAGCGTGCCTTATGGGCGGGTGATAGTGAAACCGGCGTGACAATCATGAAGATGGATGTTGGCCTGGATACGGGCGACATGCTCTTCAAACTCTCCTGCCCCATCACCGCTGAAGATACCAGCGCGACCTTGTACGATAAGCTTGCAGAGCTTGGGCCACAGGGGTTGATCGAAACATTGCAACAGCTGGCAGAGGGCACGGCACATCCTGAAGTCCAGGATGAAGCCCTTGTCACCTATGCGGAAAAACTCAGTAAAGAGGAAGCCAGGATTGACTGGTCATTACCCGCTGTCCAGCTTGAACGCTGTATTCGTGCCTTTAATCCCTGGCCGATGAGCTGGCTGATGATTGACGATCAGCCCGTAAAAATCTGGCAAGCTTCCGTCATTGACGCCGAAACAAAAGCCGTTCCGGGTACCATCGTCGACGCTAATAAACAGGGAATTCAGGTTGCCACGACTTCAGGCATCCTGAATCTTGAATCACTCCAGCCGGCGGGCAAAAAAGCGATGAGCGCGCAGGATCTTTTAAATTCTCGTCGTGAGTGGTTTACGCCAGGCAGAAGTCTTGCCTGAGTTCATCTATTCCTAAGGCCCGGAGTTTCCGGGCATTTTTATTTCTACGGCTATGAAAAAACAAAACCTTCGCAGTATGGCAGCACAGGCTATTGAGCAAGTAGTCGAACAGGGTCAGTCCCTGAGCAATATTTTGCCCCCGCTGCAGCAAAAAGTGTCCGATAAAGATAAAGCACTGCTGCAGGAGTTATGCTTTGGTGTGTTACGCACGCTTCCCCAGCATGAATGGCTTATCAACAAACTCATGTCCCGACCAATGACGGGAAAGCAGCGCACAATTCATTATCTGATAATGGTTGGATTTTATCAGTTGCTGCATACGCGCATTCCACCGCATGCCGCTCTGGCAGAAACCGTTGAAGGCGCCGTTGCGATCAAACGCCCGCAGTTGAAAGGGCTCATTAACGGTGTATTGCGTCAGTTCCAGCGCCAGCAGGACGAACTTCTGGCTGAATTTGCACAATCCGAACATCGCTTTCTGCATCCAGAGTGGCTGCTGAAACGCCTTAAAAAAGCCTACCCGGATAGCTGGGCAGCGATTGTAGAGGCAAATAATCAGCGCCCTCCGATGTGGCTGCGCGTTAACCGAATCCATCACTCCCGCGATGAGTGGCTGGCTCTTCTGGAAGAGGCTGGTATGCAGGGAGCGGTGCACAGCGAGTATCCGGATGCAGTGCGTTTAGTCTCCCCAGCCCCCGTATTATCTTTACCGGGTTTTGAGCAAGGCTGGGCCACCGTCCAGGACGCATCAGCACAGGGTTGCATGGCGTATCTGGAACCGCAAAATGGCGAACGTATTTTAGATCTCTGTGCCGCACCGGGCGGTAAAACAACCCATATTCTGGAAGTTGCTCCGCAGGCAAGCGTCATGGCCGTCGATGTCGATGAACAAAGACTTTCTCGCGTGTATGACAACCTGAAACGCCTGGGTTTAAAAGCTGAGGTCAAACAAGGCGATGGTCGCACACCCGCTCTGTGGTGTGGTGATGAGCAATTTGATCGTATTTTATTGGATGCGCCGTGTTCTGCTACGGGTGTAGTACGCCGACATCCGGATATAAAATGGCTGCGCCGCGATCGCGATATCAGTGAATTAGCCCAGCTACAGGCAGAAATTCTCGATGCAATCTGGCCACATCTTAAAGCGGGCGGCACGCTGGTTTATGCCACCTGCTCTGTACTTCCTGAAGAAAATTGTCAGCAAATCGCAGCATTCCTGAAACGTACACCAGGCGCCAAACTGTGTACGGGCACTGCCGAAAAACCGGGCAAACAAAATCTCCCCGGTGCTGAAGAAGGTGATGGCTTCTTTTACGCTAAGATAGTCAAAGCGTGATAGTGAAAACAGGTCGCAATTTATGAAGATAATCATTCTGGGTGCCGGGCAGGTCGGTGGTACGTTGGCCGAAAACCTGGTGGGTGAGAATAACGACATCACTATCGTTGATACCAACGGGGATCGGCTGCGGGGATTACAGGATAAGTTCGATCTGCGCGTTGTTCAGGGTCATGGTTCACACCCTCGCGTGCTGCGCGAGGCGGGTGCCGACGATGCAGACATGCTGGTCGCGGTCACCAGTTCAGACGAAACCAACATGGTTGCCTGTCAGGTCGCGTACTCGTTGTTTAATACACCGAACCGTATTGCGCGTATTCGTTCGCCAGATTACGTACGAGACGCTGAAAAGTTATTCAATTCGGAAGCGGTGCCCATCGATCATTTGATCGCACCAGAACAGCTGGTTATCGACAGTATTTATCGTCTGATCGAATATCCGGGCGCGTTACAGGTCGTCAATTTTGCCGAGGGCAAGGTCAGCCTGGCGGTGGTCAAAGCCTATTATGGCGGCCCGTTGATTGGCAACGCACTGTCCACCATGCGCGAACACATGCCTCATATTGATACGCGCGTTGCGGCGATATTCCGCCATGACCGCCCCATTCGTCCCCAGGGTTCTACCATCGTGGAAGCGGGTGATGAAGTCTTCTTTATCGCAGCATCGCAGCATATTCGCGCGGTAATGAGCGAGCTGCAGCGTCTGGAAAAACCCTACAAACGCATCATGCTGGTTGGGGGCGGGAATATTGGCGCAGGTCTGGCGCATCGGCTGGAAAAAGATTACAGCGTAAAACTGATCGAACGCGATCAGCAGCGCGCAGCCGAGCTCGCAGAAAAATTGCAAAATACGATCGTATTTTATGGCGACGCGTCCGATCAAGAATTACTCGCTGAAGAGCATATCGATCAAGTTGATCTGTTTATCGCCGTGACTAATGACGACGAAGCAAACATTATGTCTGCCATGCTGGCAAAACGGATGGGTGCCAAAAAAGTCATGGTATTGATTCAACGCAGGGCCTATGTTGATTTGGTGCAAGGCAGCGTAATTGATATCGCTATTTCGCCACAACAGGCGACGATTTCTGCCTTACTGAGCCACGTGCGAAAAGCTGATATCGTCGGTGTGTCCTCCTTACGCCGTGGCGTCGCGGAAGCCATCGAGGCCGTAGCCCACGGTGATGAAACCACCTCACGAGTTGTCGGCCGCGCCATTGATGAAATTAAACTGCCGCCAGGTACGATTATTGGTGCCGTAGTGCGTGGAAACGACGTCATGATTGCAAACGATAATTTACGTATTGAGCAAGGCGATCACGTCATTATGTTCCTGACGGATAAAAAGTTTATTACCGACGTTGAACGCTTATTCCAGCCAAGTCCATTCTTCCTGTAATTCTGATGGGGTGCCTTTATGGGTACCCTGCAGATAATCCCCTCTATTTTATAATGATTATTTTTTCCTGATGATTATTTAACGTGAATGGTAATTAGCTAATGATTTGTTAAACTTATAATCGTCAGCTGGCATAAGGAGAATGAAATGAGTTTTGTTAAAGAATTTCGCGAATTTGCGATGCGCGGGAACGTGGTTGATTTGGCAGTGGGTGTGATTATTGGTGCAGCGTTCGGTAAGATCGTTTCATCTCTTGTCGCCGATATCATTATGCCACCTTTGGGATTATTAATCGGTGGCATTGATTTCAAACAGTTTGCCGTTACGCTTCGGGATGCTCAGGGAGATATCCCTGCTGTAGTGATGCATTACGGCATTTTTATCCAGAATATCTTTGATTTTGTTATCGTGGCATTTGCGATCTTCCTGGCCATCAAGCTTATCAATAAGCTGAACCGCAAAAAAGAAGAACCTAAAGCGCCACCTGCACCAACGAAAGAAGAAGTCCTGCTTACTGAAATCCGCGATCTGTTAAAAGAACAAAATAGCCGTTCTTAATCAGGCCCAGAAAGTAAGAAGGCCAGTGGCAAAAAAGCGATTCACTTTCTTGCCACTGGCCTCCCAGTTACGTCCTTTAGCATTTTTCTCTTTCCGCAAATAACTGCCTTTTCCTTTCTTATTCTTTTCAATACGCTGTTTAAACAGTGGGTCATGCAGTAATGCTGCAATAGCATTGTCCTGAATTTGGCCTTTCGTATGCTGATACCGGCTCATCATTTCTCCAGATTGTGTGTAAAAACAGCAGGAGTGTAGACCTGCCTTTCTGTAAAATCAACATCCCTTCGTTTCGCTGCGCACGCCTTGTTCAAGCGTCTCCAGGATCGAGCAGTAGATACTGCTGTGCGCAGTACCGCAGCAGGCATCGTTAAGTCTCTGCAAAGATCTCTGCATCGTCTGCAACTCTTCAATGCGTGCCTGAACTTCACTTAGCCGGGCCTGAACAATACTTTTAGATTCCTGGCAGGTGTGGTGCTCGGGATCAATGCGGATCGACAGCAGCTCTCGGATAGAATCCAGGGTAAAACCCAACTGTCGTGCATGTCGAATGAATCTCAGCCTCTGTAGATCCTTTTCCGTATAAAGCCGGAAACCTCCTTCCGTGCGCACTTCATGATCCATCATCTGCTGCTTTTCGTAATAACGAATGGTATCGGGTGTGACATCGGCAAGTTTAGCGATCTGACCAATACGATACATTACTCATTCTCCTTTATTTTTGTCGCCAGACTCTGAGCATATTCACCATGAAGAAAATCGGTGCTTAACCCTGCCTGACGTAATTTGAGTTCAAGCAGCGCGAGACGACGACTGAGCACTTCATATTCTGGTTCGTCCTGACGGACTGTTTTTAACAGGTCAGCAAGATCCACCGCTTCCTTACGTTGCTGGAGCTCGGGGGGAAGACAGCCGGCATTTTTAAGAAGGCGATAACCTGCCCGGAGTTCAGTCGGGACATGGAGGTCGTCGTCCAGGATCAAGGGTTCACCAGAACCTGGCAGGTTGTCGAACTCTCCCTGACGCTGGGCATCAAGAATATGGCGTTCTGCCCACTGATCGAGTAACCACATTACGTGTGCTCCAGAGGATGAACAAGAATTGACAGGAGTATTGTAGAGAATATGAAGGCACACCGGATATAAAAAAACCCGCCGAAGCGGGTTTCTTTACGTTACTGCAGATTACTCTGCAGCAGCTTCTGCTTTCGACTCAGAACGATCAACCAGCTCGATGTAAGCCATCGGAGCGTTGTCGCCTGCACGGAAGCCACACTTCAGAATACGAGTGTAACCACCGGCGCGGGTCGCGAAACGCGGGCCCAGCTCGTTAAACAGTTTTGCCACGATCTCGTTATCACGAGTGCGGGCGAATGCCAGACGACGATTTGCAACGCTGTCAGTCTTGGCAAGAGTAATCAGCGGCTCAACTACGCGACGCAGCTCTTTCGCTTTAGGCAGGGTCGTCTTGATGATCTCATGACGAACCAGTGAACCTGCCATGTTGCGGAACATAGCCTGGCGATGGCTGCTGTTACGGTTCAGTTGACGACCACTCTTAC
>Ga0209281_1001696_pt1 | contig 11501 bp, 10 predicted proteins | sample MedtruBG_FD_187514 | JGI IMG/M metagenome (GOLD analysis project Ga0209281, IMG submission 187514) | Root nodule microbial communities of legume samples collected from California, USA - Medicago truncatula BG (SPAdes) (version 2) | ecosystem: Host-associated > Plants > Roots > Nodule | place... | reverse complement strand
GCAAGAGGCAGGCATTGCTGGCGCAGCACTGCCTCTCGGTGTCTATGCAGTCCAACTTCTGCTCAATGCTGCGTGGACGCCGATCTTTTTTGGACTTCACCGACCCGGGCTGGCCGCGGTGGAGATTATGGTGCTTTGGGCTGCGATCCTGGCGACGACCGTAATGTTTCACCCCGTGAATGCGGCTGCTGCCTTGCTGCTTGTTCCTTACCTGGCGTGGGTGAGTTTCGCGGCGGCACTCAACTTGTCCATCTGGCGGCGTAACCGTTCGAAGACGTTGTCGCAGAGCACCCGATGAGAGCCCGGTGGGTCGTCGTGAATGATCGCATGCAGAGGCTACCGGTACGCTCTCGTTGCGCCAACCGGCCGCGACTTCCATCCCGATTTCCGGCCAGACTTAACACCCGCCGAGATGCTCGCGCTAGGCGTGTTCGGCGGCAAGTACATGACTGATTGATCGCGACGAATTCCCCAACAGCTGATTTGTAGGGGCCCGGCTGTCGTCGCTGCGAAAAGATCCGTCAATTAACTGTTTCGGTGTCGACGCCAGCCAACCGCTCAGCGTCTGGCGAGCGAAGGGATGGATACATCCCGAAGATCCGCGTGGCTGATTCCAGTGATACTGCCGCTACCACGAAGGGCGTCGTCAGTGCGATTGCAGCTTTCGAGTGCCAGGAGCGCGCTGGGTCTTCGGTGGTGCCGTGGTGGTGTGAGCGTTGTTGAGCTTCGCTGCTCATCGGAATGGGCTCCCTGGCAGCTTCAACTACATGATCCCCAATCATCGGAGGCATTAGCAGCTTGTCGGCCGCTTGTTTCTGCGCTCCTTCGAACAATTGATAGAGGGGAACGAGAGCGGCTTTCAGCTTGCGTACGCTTTCGAGGCGGCTGGCCAAGGCTCTTTCTCCCACGTCGACGCGCTGCAATGGCGTCGCCGCTGCTCCAGCCAGTTGTCCCATCGCAGCCTGCGTCTGCATCATGCCATCCATACCGCGGGAGTTAGCACGCAGAACCTCGGCGAACGCGTTCCACAATGGCTCCTGTTCAGGCGTTATCCTGAGTTGCCTTCAGGAACGCGATGCGCCCCTCAATGTGTTCGGGGGCGATCATCAGGGCCATCGCACTCATGCCGGCCTGCCCAGTTTGACCTTGCCCGGCAGCCATCATGCCGCCGGGCATCATCTGCATCATGCCGCCCATCATGTCACGGCACATCATACCGCCTGGCATCGCGGCGACCGCATTCGCGGCGGGAGCGGCCGGCTCCACAGCTTCTGCGCCAGCCTGCCCGCCTGTGGCCTCAGGATGGTGTGCGTCTTCTGCAAAGCCCGGCGTTGCAAGCGTAAGGATCGTACTCGCCAGCAGAATTGCACGCAGTGTCGTCATTTCGCTTCTCCTAACCTCCGGTGAACGACTAGCTTCCAAGGTACGACGGCTGGGACGATCTACATTGACACGGATCAAGTTCGCCAAGTATCCATCACTGAGCGTCAACGGCGGACGCCAACCATCGCCAGTTGCGTATCTCCGGCAAATCCTCGCCATTCTCTCGGATGTAGGCGTCATGTTCCGCGAGCTTGCTTTCGACGAAATGGGCGAAGCCTTCCCTCGGCGAGGCGAGCGAGGGGACACGTTCGACCACCGCCTTAGCAAGATGGAAACGGTCAAGCTTGTTGAGGACGGCCATGTCGAAGGGCGTCGTGGTCGTGCCTTCCTCTTGATAGCCATGGACGTGGAAGTTGGCATGGTTGGTGCGTCGATAGGTCAGCCGGTGAATGAGCCCGGGATAGCCGTGATAGGCGAAGATGACCGGTTTGTCCGTCGTGAACATCCGATCGAATGCGTCATCTGCAATTCCGTGCGGATGCTGACTTGGTGCTTGCAGCGCCATGAGGTCAACGACGTTGACGACGCGCAGCCGGAGCGACGGAAACGCCTCGCGGACGATCATCACGGCGGCAAGTGCTTCCATGGTCGGCACGTCGCCGGCGCAGGCGACGACCGCATCGGGATCGCCTTCATCATTGGAGGCCCACTCCCAGACACCAAGCCCGGCCCGGCAGTGCGCAACCGCCGCGCCCATGTCCAACCACTGCAACTGCGGCTGTTTGCCTGCGACGATCACGTTGATGTAGTCACGGCTCCGCGCGCAATGATCGACGACCGAGAGAAGCGTATTCGCATCCGGCGGAAGGTAGACGCGGATGATGTCGGCCTTCTTGTTGGCCACGTGGTCGATGAAGCCTGGATCCTGATGCGAGAAGCCGTTGTGATCCTGACGCCACACATGGGAGGTCAGTAGGTAGGTGAGAGACGCGATGGGTTTGCGCCAAGGAACCTCCCGGCAGACTTTCAACCATTTCGCATGTTGGTTGAACATAGAATCGACGATGTGGATGAAGGCCTCATAGCACGAGAAGAACCCATGCCGCCCTGTCAGCAGGTAACCCTCGAGCCAACCCTGGCAGAGTTGCTCGCTGAGCACTTCCATGACCCGGCCGTCGGGAGATAGCTGCATGTCGCTAGCGAGAATATCGCCGGTGAAGACGCGGTCTGTTTCTTCGAAGACGGGTGACAGCCGGTTTGATTCTGTCTCATCCGGTCCGAAGATCCGGAAGTTGCGCTCTTGCGCATTGAGTTTCATGACATCCCGGAGATAAAGGCCCGCGGTGCGGGTCGATTCTGCCGTCACGGTTCCCGGAATCCCGATCTCTACAGCGTATTGACGGAAATCCGGCAGGTTGAGGTCTTTCAGGAGAAGTCCGCCGTTAGCATGCGGATTTGCTCCCATGCGGCGTTCGCCCTTAGGCGCAAGCTCCCTAAGCTCAGGTCGAAGGCTGCCACTCTCGTCGAACAGCTCCCAAGGGCGATAACTCTTGAGCCACTCTTCGAGAATTCCGAGGTGTGCCGGCACTTCCGCAAGCTTCGCAAGCGGCACTTGATGCGAGCGCCACGTGCCCTCCGTCTTCTTGCCGTCGACCTCGCGCGGTCCCGTCCAGCCTTTCGGCGAGCGGAAGATGATCATCGGCCAGGCAGGACGGTCGGAAAATCCTCTACTTCGCGCTTGCCGCTGGATTGCGGCAATCTTGCCGTGGGCCTTGTCGAGCGCTGACGCCATAAGCTGGTGCATTTGTCGCGGATCCGCGCCCTCGACGAAAAGCGGCTCGTAGCCGTAGCCCATGAACAGCGCCTCCAGCTCGTCGTGGCTGATGCGAGCAAGCACGGTCGGATTTGCGATCTTGTAGCCGTTGAGATGCAGGATCGGCAGGACCGCTCCGTCTCGTGCCGGATTGAGAAACTTGTTGGAGTGCCAACTCGTCGCGAGCGCGCCCGTCTCGGCCTCTCCGTCTCCCACGACGCAGGCAGCGATCAGGTCAGGATTGTCGAAGACGGCGCCGTAGGCATGCATAAGGCAGTAGCCGAGCTCGCCGCCTTCATTGATGGAACCCGGCACCTCCGCCGCCACATGGCTCGGAATGCCCCCAGGATAGGAAAACTGCGTGAAGAGCCTCTTGATCCCGGCCTCGTCCTGGCTGACTTCCGGGTAGAGTTCTGAATAGGTTCCTTCAAGATAGGTATTTGCGACAAGACCCGGGCCACCGTGACCCGGACCTGTGACATAGATCATATTCAGGTCATGTGTCTGGATCAGCCGGTTCAGGTGGACATAGAGAAAATTCAATCCCGGCGTGGTGCCCCAGTGGCCGAGCAGGCGCGGCTTAACATCGGCCAAAGTGAGTTTTTGTTTCAGGAGCGGATTGTCGCGGAGGTAGATTTGCCCCACGGAAAGGTAGTTGGCGGCTCGCCAATAGGCGTCCATCCGCTCCAGAAGTTCGGGCGACAGCGTATTGGTCATCGGAGCATCCTTCCAGGTGAGAAATCGTTGACTCTTTCTGCGATGGCGGCTTGTCCGTCGGCGGCAATGACGCGAACCTCTGCGCCGGCTTCGGCGGGGTCAGCCAAGGCAGTACGCGCAGGGCCCTTGCGATCCTGATCGCCGGGAAACGCCGCAGGTGAAAACGAGAAAATTTATATTCACCCGTCGGAAGCGCCTCCGTTCGCAACAATACGCAGTCTGTTCCTGACGCCCCCGGCGCCGCTGATCGTCTCGGCGGCGACGCGAGCCGCCTCCCGCAGTGCCTCGCTTTCGACCTGGCCTGACAGGCTGACGGTTCCGTTCTCAATAGTCACATCGATGGCCCCTTTCTCGAGCCCGAGATCGGAACAAAGTCGTGCCAAGACGGCGCGCCGGACCGCCTCATCACCGTTAGCAATGACATCAGGCAAAGAGGCAGTGACCGCGCGAAGGATGTCGCTGCGGCTGATGATGCCCACCATCTCTTCGGCTCGCATGACCGGAATTCGCTTGATACCTTTGGCAGCCATGAGTTCGGCGACGCGGCCAACGGGCATGTCTTCATCAACCGTGACGACAGGTTGCGTCATCACGTCGCCGACGCGCCAGCTATGCCCCTTGATGAACGCCTCCGGCTTCGCTCGGACGCCCGCGATGTCGCGCCGCGAGACCAATCCCAGCTCCGCACGCCGCAACAAGTCGCCCTCCGATAACATGCCGACGAGCCTGCCGCGGTCGTCGCATACAGGCAGGCCGCTTATTTGATTCTCAAGCATCGCACGCGCGGCATGACTCACACTGTGATCGGGGCTTATCGACAGCAACCTTTTCTTCATAATATCTCTGGCAAGCATCCTACAGCCCTCCGATTAGAGCGCGCAGCATACGCCGCACCATCGAGCAGGAGATTGATGTTGGTCAAAGAATTGTCTGCTGAAATGCATAAGATGCCGGGATGGGAATCGATCCGAACCATCACCATAGTCGAACAAATGTGCACGCCCCGCCCGCTCAAACGGAGGGTTCGCAAGTTCCGACGATGGAAGGCGTGATCTACACCTGCCCCATGCATCCGCAGGTAAGGCAGATCGGCCCGGGCAACTGCCCGATCTGCGGTATGGCCCTCGAACCCGCGGTCGTCACCGCCGAAACTGGTCCAAGTGCGGAACTCGTGGACATGCGGCGGAGGTTCTGGATCGGGCTCGTACTGACATCGCCTGTGCTGGCGCTCGAAATGGGCGGTCATCTCACCAACCTGCACATGCTGCTCGGCGCCCAAACTTCGAACTGGCTCCAGCTCGTCTTCGCGACCCCCGTGGTCCTCTGGGCGGGCGCTCCTTTCTTCGAACGCGCATGGCGCTCCCTCGTCACTCGCCGCCTGAATATGTTCACGCTGATCGCGATGGGCACGGGCGTTGCCTGGGTTTACAGTGTGATCGCGACGGTTGCGCCCGGACTGTTCCCGGCGACGTTCCGTTCCGCCGACGGAGCGGTTCCAATCTATTTCGAGGCCGCAGCGGTCATCACCGTGCTCGTCCTGCTCGGGCAGGTTTTGGAACTGCGTGCTCGCGAGCAGACGGGCGGAGCGATCCGAGCGCTTTTGGATCTCGCCCCGAAGACGGCCCGCCGTATCCGGAATGACGGGACCGACGAAGACGTGCCGCTCGAAGCCGTTGCCGTCGGCGATCGGCTGCGCGTGCGGCCAGGTGAGAAAGTCCCGGTCGACGGGACGCTCGTCGAAGGCCGAAGCTCGGTGGATGAGTCGATGATTACCGGAGAGTCCATGCCCGTCACCAAGGAGGTCGGGGCGAAGCTGATCGGCGGTACGATGAACAAGACAGGCGGCTTCGTCATGGAGGCAGGAAAGGTCGGCCGTGACACCATGCTGTCGCGGATCGTGCAGATGGTGGCGGAAGCCCAGCGTTCGCGCGCGCCGATCCAGCGGCTGGCCGATGAGGTCTCCGGCTGGTTCGTGCCCGCTGTCATCCTCATCGCCATCGTCGCATTCGTCGCCTGGATGTGGCTGGGACCGGAGCCGCGCTTCACGCACGGCTTGGTGGCCGCGGTCGCCGTGCTCATCATTGCCTGCCCGTGCGCGCTGGGTCTCGCCACGCCAATGTCGATCATGGTCGGCGTCGGACAGGGCGCTCGTGCCGGTGTACTGATCAAGAACGCCGAGGCGCTCGAACGCTTCGAAAAGGTCAACACGCTTGTGGTCGACAAGACCGGGACCCTGACTGAGGGCAAACCGAAGGTCACATCGGTCGTCGCTGTGAACGGGATAGCCGAGGACGAACTCCTGCAGGTCGCCGCCACGCTGGAGCGGGCGAGCGAGCATCCGCTCGCGGCGGCGATCGTCGAGGCTGCCAATGAGAGCAGGCTGGGTCTCGGGACGGCAGAGAACTTCGACAGCCCGGTGGGCAAAGGCGTCACGGGCACGGTAAAGGGACACAGGCTTGTTATCGGAAGCCACCAGATCATGTCCGAGGAGAAGGTGGATGTAGCCCCGCTCACCGAAAAGGCGGAATCACTGCGTGGCGAAGGAGCGACCGTCATCTTCGTCGCCATAGACGGCAGAGTCGGCGGCCTGTTCGCGATCTCCGATCCTATAAAGCCGACGACACCCGCCGCCGTCGCGGCACTGATGAAGGACGGTGTTCGCGTGGTGATGCTTACTGGTGACAACAGGACCACGGCCAATGCGGTTGCTCGCAAGCTCGGCATCACGGAGGTTGAGGCGGAAATCCTGCCGGAACACAAGAGCGAAATCGTCAGACGTCTGAGAAACGAGGGTCGCGTCGTCGCCATGGCAGGAGACGGCGTGAACGATGCCCCGGCCCTCGCCGCTGCCGACGTCGGCATCGCCATGGGCACCGGAACAGACGTAGCGATCGAGAGCGCCGGCGTCACCCTGCTCAAGGGCGACCTTCAAGGCATCGTGCGGGCCCGGCAGCTTAGCCACGCCACGATGAGGAACATCCGGCAGAACCTTTTCTTCGCGTTCATCTACAACGCCGCTGGTGTCCCTGTTGCGGCAGGCGTGCTGTACCCCGCGTTCGGACTCTTGCTGTCGCCGATCATCGCAGCGGCCGCTATGGCGCTCTCGTCCGTCAGCGTGATTGGCAATTCGCTCAGACTGAGGAGTACACGGATATGATTTTGGATCGCAAATGGACGCTCTTCGCCGCCTCGCTCGCGGTGATCTTTGCGTTCTTCATTCTGCGTGAGCACTGGCAGCATGCACTTGGGCTCGCTCCGTACCTGCTGCTGCTCGCCTGTCCTTTGATGCACCTCTTCCATGGACATGGCGGTCATGGCCACGCGGACCACCGTATAAAAGCCGACGATATCACATGACCTACGCTCACACGGCACAAGCCATTGCCGATGTGGCGACCTCCGCAGACGTGCTTTTTGACTATCTGGATGACCAGGCGAGCCTCGGCTCGCACATGCAGAAGCCTTCGATGATGATGCTCGGCGGGCGGATGTCGTACGAGTTCGACGAAGCCAGAGGCCGCACTGTCGGTTCGGTTATCAGGATGCGTGGCAACATACTTGGTCTGGTGCTTTCCGTTGAAGAAGTGATCACCGAGCGGCAGCCACCTCGACGCAAGGTATGGGAGACGCGAGGCCGCTCGAACCTCCTTGCTATCGGTGCTTACCGGATGGGGTTCGAAATCATCGCCCTGGGCCGGGCGGCCTCGCGGCTGCGCGTATTCATCGACTACGATTATCCGGCGGCGATCGCGGCAAAGTTTCTCGGCCCGATGTTTGGTCCGATCTAGGCGCGCTGGTGCGTGAATCGAATGGCCAATGATGCCACGAACGCGTTTGAAGGCAGCGCGCGGTCATAGATCGACGGCGCATGAGTCAGAACATGCCTGATCCGATCGCGGCTCCAGTTGGTTGAACTGCCGGCAGTCGGCAGATCGTCGATTCGGATTTGGCGGCACCCAGCGGTTCACGTTTTAAGGAATTAGGTCGGCAAATCACCGATCCGTATGGGCGCCGGGCCGCATTCGAGTGCTGTGCTGATTGGGAAGAGTGAGGCGGGGCCGAACACGGTGCTTGCGGCTTCTACAGATCACCCGGTCTTTGACGCCAATCAATGAGGCTGCCGCAGCACGGCGTTTTAATGATTTCATCTGGCGTCGCTGCCGGCGGAGAAGCGCCGGTAAAAGTCGGCCAGACTGGCTTGCGGCCGCGCCCATAAGCAACCCGCGGCGAGACGAGCCTGGAACCACCGCTTTGAAGGAGGACACCAGCCATCGCTGAACCTGCAAGCAAACTGCCCATCAAGTCGGAAGAAAAAGACGTCGAACGTCGCGCGGAGTCCTGGCTCCCCTTTGAGAGCCTCAGATCCGAGATCGACCGGCTGTTCGACGACTTCGCTCCGAACCTGTGGCATCGCCCCTTGGCTTCCGCCCTCATGCGTCGGGTGCCACGACTGTCAGAGTTGGAGGTGGCGCCGGCCGTTGATTTGGCGGAGACAGGCAAGAGGTACGAAATTACCTGTAAACCGCCAGGGATGGAGGAAACGGACATAGAGGTAGCGGTCTTGAGCGGAACCTTGACGATCCGGGGCAAGAAGCAGGAGCAGAAAGAAGAGAAGCGCAGGGCTACGTCATTTCGGAGCGTCGCTACGGCTCATTTCAGCGGGCCTTCCGACTGGCTCACGCCGTTGATGCCGACAACATCGCGCCAAATTTTCGAAGGGCGTTCTTTGGGTGACCCTGCGAAAGACCCCCGAAACGCAGCAGAGCGCACGCAAGATCCAGATCAAACCAGCCTAGCATTCGCACCGAGAGCAGGACGCGCCGACTGGCGCGTCCTGCTGGGTCCACACTCGCGTCACGCGTGGGCGCTTTAATGGAGAAAAACATGCCGTTCAAAACGATACTTGCTGTGCTTGGCGTTCCGCAGACCGACCGTGACCTGCAGACGGCTGCAGATATCTCTATTCAAGTCCGTGCCCACTTAAGCGTCTTGATCGTCGGCTTTGCGCCGCAGCCGACCTCACGATATGCAACGCTTGCGTCGGCGTGGTTCGAACAACGCGATTGGAACCTGAAAGCGCTTGGCGAAACCGCGAAGACGGTTCGCGACAAACTGTCGAAGCGGGAGATTTCATTTGAAGTCGACAGCATCTACGCGGAGGTGGCCGGTGCCACCTACGACATAGGCGAACGCGCCCTCTATTCTGATCTCATCCTGATGGGGCCTGATGCCTTTGAGAACGCCGACCTCAAGCACCAGATCATCACCGGCGGCCTCATTCAGTCCGAGCGCCCGGTGTTGCTGATCCCGCCCGGACCCATCCCGACGCTGCAGCCGAAAACCGTCCTGTTAGCATGGGACTCGCGTGCTCAGTCCGCACATGCGGCTCGAGAAGCACTCCAGCTGTTGTCCAACGCCAAGTCCGTTCACGTGGTTATGGTCGATCCCACGGCGACGCCCAGGCAGAGTGGAGATGAACCAGGAGCAGATGTCGCCGCCTATTTGGCGCGCCACGGCATCGATGTGACGGTGGATGCGCTGCCGAGCGCGGGTCGGTCCGTGGCGCAAGTCCTGCAGCGACATGCGAACGATGTGGCCGCCGACATGATCGTCATGGGCGCCTATGGTCACTCCCCGCTGCGCGAGCTCGTATTCGGTGGCGTCACCCGATCGATGCTCGATGAAGCTCGGCTACCCGTGTTGATGGCGCGATGATGAGACAGAAGACAAGGAACGCTTGCCATTGAGGCCAGCATCATGTTGACGATAAAATCGCTGGCAATCGCCGGCCTACTTGGACGCACCATGCTCGAGAATTTCGAAATCTCATTGCCGGTACTGGCGATGACCGGAGGCATCATCCTGTTTCTCGTGGCCCTGCGGACCGTCTTGCATCAGTCAAGCAGCCTGTCGGATCAAACGACTGAGCAGGGCCAACCACCCGATCTGCGATTGGCCCTTACGCCGCTGGCGTTTCCGACGATTGTCACGCTCTATGGCATTGCCGCGGTGATCGTTTTTGCGACTTTGGCGGGCGGCCGGCAAGCGGAAGGTCTCACCGTGCCGGCCATTGTATTGCTGATCCTGGCGATGGACTGGGCGGCGATGATTTTTGCGGAGAGCATACTAAGGTGGATCGGTACGTCGCTTCAGGTCTTGGCCGTCGTGCTCGGCGTTACCCAAGCAGCGCTTGGTCTCCAGATAATTCTGCACAGCTTAAGCGCGGTTTCCTGGTAGAAATGAAGTCTGTGGCCTGAGGCTTCATCGTGCTTTTCAGACGTGCTGCAGCGACTGGCGTTCGCCGGCGAGAATTTATCGACAAGACGCGATAAAACAGCGCGTTTTACGGTCGCGCTCAGATCCCTGAAGGGGCGCGGCTCCAGTTGGCCGGCCCTGGAGGGAAAGAGCCGGCGCATGTTTGCGGCACGCCCATGCCCCGGCGACGCATCTTTGCCCTCAACTGTGCGCCAGCCTGCGAGTACGTGGCTATGCCACTCGGATCAGCATCTGCTGCGCCGGTGATCAGTCCCGGTCCGAACCTCTCCAACAGCGCGGCACGGCGCAGCCGATGTGCATTCGCGGCGCATTCGGGTCCTCCGGCCCGATTTTGACTTACAGATTGTCGTTCCTCACTCCAATGAGTACAATGTAGTTCCAACGGCACACTGGAGCCGAGCGCAGACCGCGGAAGAGGACGGAAGCGGCCGCCGGCATCGTCGGAAGGCCTGATACCGTGGTGATATTGAACGATGTTGACGACGCCCTAAGCGCTCACTGCCGTTGACGAAAGGAGACGGGTTGATCTGTCGAGCGGGACGATGAGCTGGAGAATGCGCGTAACGATCGCCTCAATAATCGCCGGCAGCAATGCAATAGTTCCGGCGGTACAGGCCCAGGACATTCATGAGGGGCGCCAGCTCGCGCTTGAGGTCTGCGCTGTCTGTCACGCCGTCCTTGCCGGCCAAGCTCAGTCGCCCTTTGCGGAAGCACCGAGCTTTGAGGCGGTCGCTGCGATACCGGGAATGACCGCAGCGGCGCTAAACGTTTGGCTCACGGCTCAGGATCATCCGACCATGCCGAACATCGTACTTTCTCAGATGGATGTGCAGGACGTCTCGGCCTATATTCTCAGTCTGAGAAAATAAAGAATTGCCAATCTGACGGAGATGATGACTGCGCGGTGGAACGCCGGCAATTATGCTGCGGTGAGAACGTTGGTTATGTCTTCGACGCGATGAAGCAGATAGACCGCCTCGCTGTCGCGTTCGCGGATCCGTTCTGCTGCGCGCTCTCCTTCTTCGTCTTTTATATCTGTCAGGACAGACGACCCTGGCGCTCTCGGACACCAGCACCCTTGCTGAGGCCCCACCCAGGCCAAGTGCTGCCCCGGTGACCAACGCGATTTTGTCCCTCACGCGATTCATTATGTTTCGTAAGCACCCGATTGGCACCGCCTGCCGGATAGCGCCTTGATGACCTAAGACACGTCATTAACGACGTCGTTAGCGACGTGTCTTAGGTGAGGTATGGGATGCGTGTCGAAATTCTTGGTCAGGAACGGCGGCGGCGTTGGGGTGACGCGAAGAAGCTCGACGTTGTCATGTCGATTGGGCTCGACGGTGCGACGGTCACGGAGGTTGCCCATCGG